>Ga0255351_1000165_pt1 | contig 30759 bp, 28 predicted proteins | sample HBST25r2metaG_FD_186024 | JGI IMG/M metagenome (GOLD analysis project Ga0255351, IMG submission 186024) | Peat soil microbial communities from Stordalen Mire, Sweden - H.B.S.T-25.r2 | ecosystem: Environmental > Terrestrial > Soil > Wetlands > Peat | place: Sweden: Norrbotten County, Stordalen... | reverse complement strand
GAGGCTGTGCGTGCCGCGCCGGTGAAGTCGGAGATGATGAACAATCAGCTCACCGCGCCTACGCGCATCCCGCAGAATATCAAGATGGTTGCCGAGAGGGAAGCGCCGGTGCAGTCCTTCGGCGTTCAAGGCTCGGATTTTGGTGCCAGCACGGGTGTCATGGGCGGCGTTTTCGGCGATGCGACCAAGACCCAAGTGAAGGTCGCGGCTCCGAAGAAGGTGACCATCTCCGGCGGCGTCATGATTGGCAACCTGCTTCTGAAGACGCAGCCTGTTTATCCGCCAATCGCCAAGGCGGCTCGCGTGCAGGGAACAGTAGTTCTGCAAGCGACCATCTCCAAGACTGGTTCCATCGAAAATCTGCGCGTTATTAGCGGGCCGGCGATGTTGCAGCAGGCCGCTCTGGATGCTGTCAGGTCTTGGCGCTACAAGCCCTATCTGCTTAATAATGATCCGGTGGAAGTGGATACCACGGTCAACGTGATCTTTACCTTGGGCGGATGAGGGATTTTTACAGTCCTTTCCGCCGGTCTGGGGAGGGGGCTTCGAATTTGACCTGAATGCGAACCTAAAAGAGCCGCATTCCCAGACCCGGAAGGCAGTTGCAGTCCAACAGAAATACTCCTTAGGAGGAATGATTCAGTGATTCTCGCTCAGCTCACGCAATTAGCTTCGCATTCGGCCGCCAATCTGGCTTTTCTCTTTGACGATGAAGCAGTTAGCTTTAATCTGATAGGCCTTGTGCACAACATGGGATGGCCGGCGCGTTGCATTGCCGGTATCCTGGTCATCGAGTCGATCTGGTCTTTGGCCGTGATGATCGACCGTGCCCTTTACTTTTCGGCTGCTCGCAAGCAGTCGCGCGAGTTCGCGCCCCGTGTTGCCGGCGCGCTCAAGGATAGCAAACTGGAAGAAGCGATCAAGATCGCCGACCGCAACAAGAAGTCTCATCTGGCCGAAGTTGTGACGGCTGGCCTGCAGGAGTTCCGCTCTTCGGGCGGCGCGCCTACCGACGAGACAATTGCCAGCTCCGGTCGCGCACTTGAGCGCGCTGAAGCCATCGTTCACGCCAAGCTGAAGAGAGGCCTCTCGGTTCTGGCCACCATCGGCGCGACGGCTCCGTTCGTTGGACTGCTCGGCACGGTTATCGGCATTCTGAACGCCTTCCAGGCCATCGCCACGCAGAAGACCTCGGGCATCGGCGCGGTTGCGGGCGGCATCTCGGAAGCTCTGGTTACCACGGCGGTCGGCCTCTTTGTGGCTATCCCGGCCGTGATGGCCTTCAACTATTTCACCGGACGCGTCGAAGCATTCGATGTGGAGATGGATAACTCCTCCAGCGAACTGATCGACTACTTCATCAAGCAGAGCCACAAGCGCTAAGCGAAGCGGATCTGGGTTCAAGCGAGAAGCTGCGGAGGCAGGAGCAGAGTTAAGATGCTCCTGCCGCCGGTCTCAATCGCTCGACTCTGATGTGATCTGCTCACGCGGCGCCGGAGGCCATCCGGAATATAAATTTTCAGGCGACGGAGCACAACTCATGGCACAGGCAATTCGCAATGTAGCAAAAAATATCAGCTCCAACATCAATGTGACGCCGATGGTGGACGTGATGCTGGTACTGCTGATCATCTTCATGGTTATCACTCCCATGCTCCAGAACAAGGTCCAGGTCGACATGGCCAAGGTGGAAAATCCCGCCAACATGCCGGACGCAGACAAGGAAGACGCCATCGTTGTGGCTGTAACGCGCGACGGAGGAGTGTTTCTAGGGCAGAACAAAACTTCGGTAGAAGAGCTTGGCGCCCAGGTGGGTGAGAAGCTGGCGGGCAAACCAGGTAAAACGGTTTTCTTCCGCGCCGACGCTCGTGCACAGTACCGCGCGGTCGAGGATGCCGTGGATGCAGTGCGTACCGCTGGAGTGGATAGCGTAGGCTTGCTGACGCAGAAAAAAGAAGGCGCTGGCGCAGGCGGCGAGTAATTTTTTTCGTGCAGATTTTTAACAATTTTTAGCAAACGAGGAGTTTAGAGCCATGTCAATGACAACTGGGGGCGGGGGAGGCTACTCGTCCGACATCAACATGACACCGATGATCGACATTCTTCTAGTGCTGCTGATCATCTTCATGGTCATTGTGCCGGTGACGCCGAAGGGCTTGGATGCGCTGGTGCCCCAGCCGCCGAAGCATCAGGATAATAATCCGCCGAATAATGACCGCACGATCGTGGTGCAGGTTTTGCACGACGCGGGCAAGGTTCCGTCGTACAAGATCAATGAGACGGTGGTCAACAATGGCGTGGGCGGAGTGGCTGCTCAGAAAGAGCTCCAGGCCCGCTTGACTGAGATTTACGCTAATCGCGCCGAGCGCGTCATGTTTGTCAAGGGCGACGACAATATCGATTTTCGCTATGTGGCCGAGGTGATTGATATTGGCCATGCAGCGAACGTGGATCACGTCGGGTTGATGACGCCGAAGATTATCGCCGGCCAGTAGCAGAAGTTTGGCGACGGTTGGCTGTTGAATTACGGCTGGCTGGCGGCGTCTGGATGGGGTTGGGATACCCGCTAAGAGCCGCAATTGCCAGTCCCGCTTGGAGGCAATTGATCCGGGTGGAAAACAGGGGTTCATTTTTCATCCTGGCTGCGGTACCTCCCGCCCGCAGTCAGCTGTACCAGGAGATTCCAGGTGGCGACTATCAGCCGCTTACCTGAAGGAGAAGGATACGAACATGAATGGAGCCGCACGTATTTCGGCGCTCGCGGTTGTCTTGGCCGGCCTGGTGATTTCCATGAGCGGGTGCGACAAGCTGAAGGCCCGCGACCAGTTGAACAAGGGAGTGGAAGCATACAAGGGCACCCACTACGAAGAGGCGATCAACCACTTCCAGCAGGCGATGAAGCTTGATCCGACGCTGCCGACGGCCAAGAGTTATCTGGCCACGGCGCTGGCGCAGAACGTTGTGCCTGGGCTGGATACGCCGGAGAATCTGAAGACCGCGCAGGACGCCATTGACATCTTCCAAGAGGTCCTGGACACCAATCCGCATGATGTGAACAGCATGAAGCAGATTGCGGGCATCGAACTCCAGATCAAGAAGTTGGAGGACGCCAAGACGTGGCAGAAGAAGGTGCTGGCTGAGGATCCGAAGGATGCCGAAGCAGCTTACACGATCGGTGCAATCGATTGGACGGAAGCGCACCAGAACGTTCTTTCTACGCTTGTTCCAGCAGGTGTTACGGACGACGGTGAAGGCAACGCCAAGGCTCCGAAGAAGGTAATGGATCCGCTGATCGCAAAGAATGCCCCGCTGGTTGAAGAAGGCCTGCAGTACCTTACCCAGGCCAATGACAACCGGGCTAACTACGATGATGCGATGGCCTATCTGAACCTGATCTACCGGCGCAAGGCCGATCTGGACTTCGGCAATGACGCAGCCCGCAAGGCTGACGTTGCCAAGGCCGAGGAATGGCGCACCAAGGCGATGGCTACGCGCAAGGAAATTGAGGCCAAGAAAAACCAAGGCCCTGGCGGTATCACCATGGGCGACAATGGGGAATTGAAGTAAGCCTCCGCTTTATCCATTACGAAGCAAAACGGCCTCCGCAGACGCGGAGGCCGTTTTGCGTGCGAGTCGTGTTTAGATAGGATTCTGTGAGCGAGGGCGCTTCTCCTTCTGCTATAGAGGGGGGAAGGTATCTTACCCTAGCCGCAAAAAGTGAAACGCAGATCCTTCGGCTTCGCTCAGGACGGCGAGGGTGGGGCACCCAAAGTTCAATGTTACCCAGGTCTCAAAATCGAGACCTGGGGCACCCAAGACTCAATATTTGAAAAGACTCTACACTTGAAAAGACTTCATGCCGGATAGAAACCCGCGTGGACCGGGAGGTCGGCGCTACAATTTCATGCGCGGCGGACCGGTAATGCCTGTGGGGCCTATAGGGGAAATGCTATGAAACGCCAGCCCCTCCTGTGGATTGCTTTTACCTGTGGCCAGCTTATACCTATGGTTTGCTTTTACCTGGCTGCTGCTGCATTCAGGGTGTTGGCTGCGCAGCAGCAGCAGCAGCAGGACTCATCAGAGTCACAGGCAGGGTCAGCGTCTGCACCGTCTCTGGATCGTCGCGCAGCTTCAGGTAGAGCACGCCATTGGCCGGATGAGGAACGCTGATCTGGGTTCCGGTGAACTCCGGCGGCAGATCGATGGCATTGTCAAAATCTCCGGTGGCAGAGATGGAGGCGACAAGGAAGAGATTGGTTCCGGTCAACAGGCAAGGCCGCGCCGGGTTGTGCAGGCAGCGCAACTCCTTGAAGCCCGGTAGCCGCACCAGGGTTCCGAGCGGTAGCCAGTCGCTACTCACACCGTCCGCGGAAAGAACGCGCGCGTGCAGCGGTCCGTAGGCCGAGGAACCGAAGCGGGCTAGCGGCTCGACAACTCCCAGAGCCGTCTTTGAGTCTTCCAACATCAGGCTGCCATCGCTCAGAGAGAGCAGGGAAGCAAAACTGCCGTCGGCCGCAGCCACCTCCACCTTCTCGTTGCGAAGAAATTTTGCAGGCCGGACGGCGTGCAGAAAAAAGACCAGCTTGTGGTCGATGGGCAAATCGTCCTGACTGCCTAGTTGCACGGGGGAAGGCGCGGCGGAGAGTTCATCCTGCGAGCCTTTGCTGAGCAGCGTGACCTGGGGGCGAGGTGGTTCCACGATGACAGGAACGCTCACCTGGCGGCCATCCAGCAATAAAACCGTGGCAGTGGCGCGCTTGCCCGGCTCCAGAGAGGTCGTCGAGGAAGCGGCGGTCAGGGTCAATTGGTCTGAGTCCTGCACGCGGCTGAGAGCAATCGGATTCCAGGTGATGCTGCCCAGCGTGACCTTGGCGACCTCATCCAGCCGGTTGCCTTTCAGCAGCGCCTCGGTGTCGCCCACGCTCAGGGTCATGCGGTCCAGCGCGGCTGCCTCAGCGTAAGCCTCCATCGACAACAGGTCGGGCTTTTGCAGACCAAACTGATAGATCTGCAGGCTGACTGGTCCCGGCGAGGACTCCTTCATTGGGACAACTACTTCCAACAGCTCTGGCTTGGGCGATTTCCAGGCTAGCTTGACTGGATCGCCGACCACGGGAATCCTCTCCACGCGCTCGACGCAGAGGGCATTTTCGCCCTCGATGTGCAACGTGTCTTCGCGGCCCACCACCAGCGCCGACTGATCGGCTGCGGCCAGCGCCCACTTGCCGGGAAGAGAGGCGCGCAGACGATAGCGCGGTCCATCCCAGTCGTCAAAGCCCCACTTGCCGCGCACGACGCCGGTCAGTTCGCCCTCCGGCAAGGCGGGAGCCGGATGCACCAAGACCAGCCCGCCCAGCGAGGGGTCAACCCTTAATGGAAGTTCCAGCGGTCCGGCTTTGGTTTCGATATGAAGGATGAGATCGTGCGTCAACTGGGTGGCGAAGACCAGCGGCGCGCCCTCGGCGGGCAGCACCAGGTTGGGCTTCTGTGCGCAGAAACGATCGGCAGCGTTCACCGGGTGAAGCGGCAGTGGCTTTACCGCGCTCACCGGCGGCAGCGCCACGACTACCACCGACTTGGGATCGCGGAAGGAGGGCGGCACATTCAGGCGTAGGTTCAGCGTGTCTTTGACCGGCAGGGCCAGCGCGGGAATGTACTGAAAGTGCGCGGTGTGCAACGAGCCGAGAATTCGCGCAGTGTCCACGATGGCACCCACATAGGGGCTGTACGCTCCTCCTTTGCCCATGCTGGAGTTGCTCAACTGGTTCATCAGGTCCACGTTTGTGCTGCTGGTCAATTGGCCGACGAGGGATTGCGCGTTGGTGTCGTCCAGCACCATGGCGTCGGTGCGCTGCAAAAGGCAAGGGGCTTGCTGGTCGCTGGGTTTGTCAAAGCACTGCTGGTCTAGGCGGATGCCCAGGCTGCGCGCTGCCCGCTCGGCTCGTTCCTTGAGCAGGCCGGGGTCGGTCTGCGAGGCCTCCTTGACCTCGGCCAGATAAGCATCCAGGCGCATTCGGTCCCAACTGGCGGCCTGCAAATCCTGCACGGCGCGGACAAAGGCTCCGGGACGGCCGCGGACCGCAGTGCGTAGAGTGCTGAAATCGCCGCCTGTCTCCGGGGCCAAAAAGATCAAGGCCTGCTGCGCCTCGACGGGCACCGTGACAAAGACGCCCTCATCGCGCACATGCCGGTCCCAGGTCTCCACGCGCGTGAACCACTCCGGCGGGGGAGGATTTGTCGCTCCGCGCAGAAAGGCCACAATCAGTACGTAATGGGCCGACTGGCTATCGGGAAAGTCGGGATGAATCCACAGCCGGTCTCCTGCCAAAAGGTTGGGTGTTTCGCCGATGGGCAGAGTGACGGCTCCGCGCTTCACATGAACGTCCACCTTCGGCCCGGTCAGATCAAAGGCCGGTTCGGCGGCATAAGCGCGGGAAATAACCAAGCAGAAACAATACAGCAAGATCAAGCAGCGGCGCATATCTTTCATTGTAAGGAGCACGCTGCCGCGTTTCCGGAAAAATGTGCGGGTAAAAATGGCCGGAGGGGCGGAATCTTCCGGGTGGACCCTGAAAATAAGTGGCGGCAAAGGGGCGGAGGAGGCGTCTTTGCCATCTCGATTACAGAAACCTTGAAAAAATCGCTTCACATGAGCCTCTTTCAAAATTCACCTGTTTTACAGATTCAGTTGCCCCTTCGAGGCTTGGGCGTGATCCGACGGAAAAGCTGGTACGTCGGTCCCTACCCCCACCGGTATTTTGTAAACAAACGCATTGTTTTCTGATGGTTACAAGCATGGATTTGCTGTAAAATCTAGATAACAATGGAGTTATTTGCAAAATAGTCCAGGATAAGGAGTTACGCGATGATTCAACTTCTTCTGGCGGCTTTTGGCAGACGGGTGGCACCAAAAACTTCTGAGAATGATTGTGCGCCATGCGGGGGAAATATAGTGCATGAGGTCAGGGAACAGGGATAAGAAAAACACGCTAATTGGGGTTAGTGGACTCCCAGGTCCCAAAAGCGGGACCTGGGGCACCCACATTTCTTATCCTTCAGACCTGCTCTACCCGCCCGCTCATCGCGATAAAACTGCGATGAACGGGGCACAGCTTCCCATGGTTTATTGGGATTCTGATGAGCGGGTCACCTGCCACTGCTCAATGAATTTTGCGAGGGACTCGATTGCCGAAACTTTAAAAAGAATTGCCTTGGGCGCGTAGATTTTTTGCCTCGGAGCGCACCAAAGTGTATTCTTCAGTTACACTGAAGGATGATAGCATCAATCAGTGGACTAGCTAGAGTGTTTCTCCGATTCGTCTGCGTAGGACAAAACCAGTAGGAAATGGCCTACAAGCGGGCTACCAGCCCCGCAAATGCCATGAACAGCATAAGCTTTTAACGGGGGATACAACTGCTTGCCGGAAGATGGCGGCTATCATTCAAGAAAATTGAATTGAGCTTTAGAACTATGGCTGCTCTATTCTCTATGCATGGCTTAAAACTCTTGAATCAGGCTATAACGCCTGCTGGAGGCCTCGCTACGCATACGGAAGCCGGAAGCAGCATACGGAGAAGGAAGAATGAAATCGACAAAAGAAGTTCCATGTAGCCTAGAAACAAGCCATCTGAGCATTCCCGACGCGGAAGAGATCATCGAGGACGCTCTCAACGAACTGGCCAACACAACGGATCCTGGCCTGCTGCAGGCCTTGCCCTTCCTGGCGCCTCCGGGCTATCAGGCGATCGTCGAGCTGTGCGGCGAAAATGGCCGCAGCAAGCGCCGCAACGCCACTGCCGATAGCTGGTCGCCGGAGGAGGACGAGTTGCGCATCTACTTCGAGCGCATCGATGGCGAGGAGCCTGCGCCGCGTCCTGCACGGGCACCGCGTTTGGTTGCCTCCGGCAACGTGGCCGACGAGGAAGACGGGCAGGAGTCGCTGCTTCCCGCCGACCAGGACGCTCGCGTCAAGGAACTCTGCGCTGCTCTGGCCGAGGCTGAGCGCGGCGGGCACGCCTTCATCGCTCTCAAGTGGTTCCGCGACTCCTTTCTGCCGCGCAAAACCTACCGTTGGAATCAGCATCCGGAGTCGCGCCAGGCTGTTCTGGCCGAGGCCATCCAACGCGGCGTCGTGGTGACCAGCAAGATTGCCAATCCCAAGACTCCGGCGTATCCCACCACCACCATCCGCCTGAACCACGCCGAAGCCGGAGTTCCGGAAGAGGCGCAGCGCTTTCACCCGGTCACGGCGCATGGCGAATCCATTGCCGAGGCCATTGAAGAGGAACGGGGGAATCTGTGAGCTGCTACTTTCTTGAGGCTACGGCCTTCGCCAAGCTCTTTGTCCAGGAGCAGGGCACGGACGAACTGATTCGCCTGATGGAGGCGGTCGAGGACAACCGCAAGCTGATCTCCGCCTCCACGCCGCTGGAGGTCTACGCGGCCATCCGGCGGCGGGAGCGCTCCGGCGGTTTAAGCGCGGAAGACGCAGTGGCGGCGAAGAACATATTGCGCACGGAAGCCGCGCGCATGGTTCAGGAACCGCTCAACCCGGCGGTGCTGGAGGCAGCTCGCCTGCTTCTTGACCGCACCGCGCTGCGTTGGCCGGACACACTGCAACTGGCTGCGGCCATCGTCGCCCGCGATATGTTTCAGGGTACGGAGATCATCTTTATCTCCGCCTCGGCACAACTGCTGGAAGCCGCCAAGAGCGAAGGCTTCCACACGATTGACCCGGCCAAAGAGGCAGTTGAAAAGGGAAATGAAGCGGAAGAAGAGGACGCCGCGTTGGGTTCAGCTTCGATTCAGGAGCCGCCGCAGCCCGCGTAAGCGCAAGGCTCTTTCGTGATATATGTTAGTTGTCCGTTGATCGCCCGGCTCTGTCTGGCTGGGCGGACGGATTTACGCGAGGATCGCACGCCATGCTCGACGTTCATCTGCCGCACAAGCTCCATGGCTTCTGGGAGTTCCTGCTTCACCTCTTCACTATTTCTGTCGGACTGCTGATCGCCACGCAGATTGAAAGCTGCGTGGAGTGGCGTCATCACGTGCATCTGGCCGAGGAAGCGCGGATGGAGTTGCGGGCGGAGATTGTTAACAATCTGAAGGAATTGAAGGAGCATCAGCCGGAAATCAAAACATTTCGGCAAAGAAACGATACCGACCTCGCCATCTTGCAGCTCATTCAGCAGCATCAAAAAGTTCCGAAAGAGCAACTGGGCCAATTCGGAGTGAGCACCGGTTCTGTTTTTCTGAGTGATACGGCCTGGAAGACCGCGCAGACCACGGGTGCATTGGTTTATATGCCCTACGAAGAAGCGAAAGAGTATGCCAGCATTTATCAGGCGCAATCCAAGCTACTTGCCTTGGAAGAGAAGCCGGATGAAGAATTTCGTGCCATGGTCGGCCTGATGGCCAAGTTTCATATGCATCATATTGGAGATCTGACCGCAGATCAGGCTGGAGATTATGCGGAGAGCCTTGGCCGGATGAGGGCGCAGATGGCAGAAGCGGATACGCAACTGCAAAATACGATAGAGAAAAGCTCGGCATTTTTGGAACACCGTAAAGCTCGCCCTGAATTGGAAACGAATGTGAATTGAAAGGACGTTGATTTTGGTTCGCGGATTTCCGCTCTTCAGCCTGCATGGGGAGCGACGTAGACTGAAAGTACATGGACAAGCTGCCTGAACGCTCCACTACAGAACCCGCCACGCCGCAGATTTCCGCCGATCCGGCGCGGGCGGCGGCGTTGTTTGCCGAGTCGGTGAAGATCATGGCGCGGTTGCGCTCGCCGGAGGGCTGCCCCTGGGACCGCGAGCAGAACTTCGACACGATCCGCAAGTATACGCTGGAGGAGACCTACGAGGTCTTCGACGCCATCGAGCGGCGCGACTGGCCTCACCTGGCCGAGGAGTTGGGCGACCTGCTGCTGCAAGTTCTCTTTTATGCCGAGATGGCCGCCAACGACGGCCACTTCACCATTGCCGATACGTTGGAGCAACTGAACAACAAGCTGATTCGCCGCCATCCGCACGTTTTTGGCGAGGATGCCTCGCGCGCTGCGGGCAACCGGGCCGAGGTGGACGCGGCGGTGGAGGGATCGTCGGCGGCTGTGCTGCGCAATTGGGATGAGATCAAAGCCGCCGAAGCATTGCATGCAGCAGACGCGGCTTCGGCGCAAAAACCTCCAGAGTCGCGTTTGGATTCCGTGCAGCGGGCGATGCCAGCCTTGGCCGAGGCCGCCAAGTTGGGAGCCAAGGCGCGCAAGGCGGGCTTCGATTGGCCGGAGTGGCGCGATCTGCTGCCCAAGCTCGTCGAGGAGACCGCCGAGTTGGAGGCCGAAGCCGCCAGCAATGATCCAGCCCGCCAGCCCGCCGTCGAAGCTGAACTGGGCGACCTGCTTTTTACCGTTGTGAATCTGGGCCGGCACCTGAACGTGGACGCCGAGATGGCTTTGCGCGGCTGCAACCGCCGCTTCCGCCAGCGCTTCCGCGAGATGGAGTTGGCCAGCGAGCGTCCGCTGGAAGAGCTTGCCCCGGCGGAGTTGGAAGAGTTGTGGGCAGGGGCGAAGCGGAAGCTGGGCGCGGAGGCCTCGTTTGACTTAGGCGATCAAAGAGCCACCGAATCTATTGCTCTTCGCTCATCTCGTCCCATGGAATAATCGGCAGATGGCGTTCGAGTTCCATGCTGTCGTGAAGAATACGCACGACTTCAAGTACTTGATCTTCCCGGAGCCGATAGACCAGCAGATGACGCGGCCTGTGAACAATCCCCTCTGCCGTCCGCGCTTCATCCCGGCTGAAGCGAAGGTGATAGGTTCTTACCGAATCTCCGAACTCCGGACGAGCAATGCTCCCGGACTTTTCAGGATTCCCGCATAGGCTATCCATCGCTTCGGTGAGCAGGGCCTCGTAGCGCCTGTATGCCGCGCCGCCAAATTTGTCGAGACTCCAAGCAAGGGTCGAGAGTATGTCCTCTTCAGCGTGGAGCGAAAGGCGCAGAGTCCGCACAGATCACTCTCCCAGGAAGCCAGTCCGTTCGGCGGCCTGCTTGCCCAAGCTGCGAAGATGAAGGGCAATCTCGTCACGGCCTGTGAGCGATTGAAATCTGCCTTGATCCAGGTCGTCCAAACCGGCTTGAATCGCCTGACGCATCTTCTGTTCCTTCAGAGCGTCTCGCTTCCGGTCTGCATCCACCAGCCGCAAACCCTCCTGCAAGACCTCTTTGGCGTCGTGAAACTGGCCTGAGTTGACGAGATCGGCAACCAGGGCTTCGTCATCTTCGCTGAGCACAACATTCAGCATGGGCATTTTGATCTCCCTCCGCAACCAGTTGCAGGCTGGACCTTCTTCGTAAAGGATAGCAGGAGGAGAATTCGAAGAACAGAGCGGGGTGAAGCAGGATCGGCTCAATCGGCTTTTCCACCCGTCGCGCCCCCGGCCCGGAACGATAGAATCTAGCTCAGGCCGTCCAACAGCCGGGCGGGCCTCAAGGAGCGTCTCCGCATGGGTTATCAGGTTCTAGCCAGGAAGTACCGTCCGCAGTGCTTTGCCGACGTGGCCGGGCAGGATCACGTCACGCGGACGCTGATGAACGCGCTCGCGCAGAACCGCATCGCACACGGCTATATTTTCAGCGGCCATCGCGGCATCGGCAAGACGACCATTGCGCGCATTGTGGCGCAGGCGCTGAATTGCCGCACGGAGATCGGAAGCCCAGGCGGTTCAGGTCCGGAGCGGCCCACGCCGGAGCCTTGCGGGGTGTGCGACTCCTGCGTGGAGATTCGCCAGGGCAACGCGACGGATGTCATTGAAATCGATGCGGCTACTAATCGCGGCATCGACGAGATTCGCGAACTGAGAGACGCCGCCCGCTACGCCCCCAGCCGCGACCGATACAAGATTTACATCCTCGACGAGGCGCACCAGATCACCGACGCGGCCTTCAACGCACTGCTTAAAACTCTCGAAGAGCCGCCCGCGCACGTCATCTTCATGATGGCCACGACGCAGCCGGAGGACATTCCGCAGACCATCCGTTCGCGCTGCCAGCACTTCAGCTTTCACGCGATCAAATTCGACGACATTCTGGCGCAGTTGCGCTTGATCGCTGGCAACGAAGATGTGGTGGCCGAGGAGGCCGCGCTGGCGTTGCTGGCCGAGGCGGGCGATGGGTCGATGCGCGATGCGCTGTCGATTATGGACCAGGCGATTGCCTCCGCGCCCACGGAAGATGGCAAGGCGGTGCTGTCGTCGGCGCAGATTCGCGAGCTGATGGGCGCGGTGCCCAATGCGGTCTTTGAGCGGCTGCTGGAGGCCGTGGCCGCCGGACAGAGCGCCGAGCTGATGGAGCAGTTGAATCTGCTGGTGAATGCAGGGCACAGCCCGTCGTCGCTGGCGCGGCAGATGGTCCGCTACCTGCGCAACACGCTGATGGCCAAGATTGGCGGCGAGCAGACCGAGCTGCTTCAGATCAGCGGCGATGAGCGGGCGCGGGCGGCAAGGACGGCGCTGCTGTTTACAGAGGAAGAGATCACGCGCAATTTGCAGATTGTGCTGCGGACCTTTGATGATTTGAACTATCGCCAGGAGCAGCGCTTTCATCTGGAGCTGGGGCTGCTCAAGCTGATCCACGCGCAGCGCTTGTTGCCGCTGGAGGAGCTGCTGAGCGGGGTGTCGGCTGGGGGAGGCTTCCGCTCTTCTGGACCAGGCCCTGCTCCGGCTTCAGCGCCACGGCCAGCGGCCAGTGCACCGCGTCCGGCTGCGCCTGCGGCACCTGTTGCTGCGCCGACAGCTCCAGCCGCGCCGCCGCCGCTTTCTCCCTTTGGACCGGCGGGCGGGGGCTGGGGATCGGGAGCGAAGATGGCGTCCGGCACAGCATCTTCACCGGTGGTTACGATGGAGCGGCCCGCCCCCGTGGCAGTTAGTGCGTTCCAGGGCGCTACGCCGTTTCCTGCCGCGCCGGTCGCGGGCTTTGCTTCAGGATTTGCGTCGGGCGAATCGATGACCGAAGGCGCGCTGGCCAGGGCTCCGCAGGCAGCCGTCGCGCCGACGAGTCTGCCCAGTATTGAAGCCATTCGCCACGCCGTGGGCTGTGCGCTGGTGGAGGGTGAGCACCTTTCGGCGGCGCAGTTGCTGGGCGCGGGCGAGTGGTCGATTGACGGCTCCAGCCTGCGCATCGAGGTTGCTGGCATGGGCAAAAAGATGCTGGCCTTGACAGTGAATGCCGCGGCGGAGAAGATTATTCGCCAGGAGCTGCAACGGCTGGGCGCGCCAGCGCGCTTTCTGGTGGTTCCCGGCGAGGGGCCTGCATCCAGCGCGCCCGCGCCGATGGCCGCGCCGATAGCGGGCAGCATTCAGGAGGCCGCGTTGGCTGATCCGCTGGTGCAGCGGGCGCGGGAGATCTTCAAGGCTGATGTGCGCAGCGTTGTGGATATGCGGCAGAAGTGAGTATCGGTTTCCTATGAACGAGAATCATTTTGGGGGGCTAGTTTCCCACCCTAGCCGCAAAAACAAGAACGCGGCGAGGGTGGGGCACCCATAGGCTGAAGAGACCGAGGCTTGCTTAGAAATTGTTTTGTAACAGGGCACGACTTGAGTCGTGCCGCAAAAGCAGCAATTGAAGATGGGCTTTAGCCCCTGCGGGATGTTTTTCCAGAGTTCACGGGAGAGAAAATGATCAATCCGCTCAAAATCGGCGAGATGCTTTCGCAAGCCAACCAGATGCAGGAAGAGATGCAGCGCAAGCTGGCGGAGACGGTCGTCGAGGGAACCAGCGGCGGCGGCGCCATCACCGCGACGATGAACGGCAAGAAGCAACTGCTCAAGCTGCGCATTGAACCGGCGGCGGTGGTCGGCCTGAGCGGCGAAAAGCCGGATGTGGAGATGCTGGAAGACCTGGTGGTGGCTGCGGTCAACGACGCCGGACGCAAGGCCGAAGAGGCGATGCAATCCAGCGTCAAGGGGATGCTGGGCGGGTTGAATTTGCCGGGGCTGGGGTAAGCAGCCTAAAAAGAAACTACTCATCGCAAAGGTTGCAAATGGTTGATTTCATCGAAATTAGCATTAAAGGCGGATTTCGCACCGTCCCTACGGGACTCCGGTTGAATGTTGTGGGCGCTCACCCCGCGTTGAAACGCGGGGCTAATAACCATTGCGCCTACGGCGCGGGTGTCCGACTGCCACCTGGCAATCTGGCGGATAGGAGTCAAAGTAGTCCGTTTCACCCCGTGGGTCGGCGAAAGCCGGTGGACGACTGTTACAAAGCTGACTGATTGGAGGATAGAACCATGCTCGACGCAATGAATCGCAGAAACTTCTTGCAGCTTGGCCTGACGGCGGGCGCGGCGGCGATGGCTCCGCGTTGGATAAACGCTCAATCGACGTCGGCCGCCCATCTGGCGGCAGGACCGGATGAGGCGGCGGGAACGCCGATCAAAACCACCAAGCTCTATGACAATCTATTTCTGCTGCAAGGGGTGGGCGGCAACATGGCGCTCCAGACCGGCCATGAGGGCAACATCCTGATCGATGCCAGCTATGCTCCGGCGGTTCCGCGGATTCTTAAGGCCATCGCCGCGCAGAGCAAAGACGTGCCTTTTACGCTGATCAACACGCACTGGCACGGCGACCACACCGGCGGCAATGAAGGCCTTCATGCAGCAGGCTTTTCGATCACAGCTCATGAGAATACACGCAAGCGGCTGGCTGTGCCGCAGGTGATGAAGATGTTTCATCGGACCCAGCCTGTCTCACCCGCCAGGGCGCTGCCGACCGTCACTTTTAATGACGCGTTGAACCTCTGGCACAACGGCGACAAGCTTGATTTGGTTCACTTTGCTCCCGCGCACACCGATACGGACATTTTCATTTACTTCCACAAGGCCGATGTGCTGCACCTGGGCGACATCTGGTTCAACGGAATCTATCCGTTTATCGACGAAGGTACGGATGGTTCGATTGGCGGCATGATTCGCGCTGCCGACAAGGCGCTGGCTGTGGCTGGCCCCTCGACGAAGATCATTCCCGGCCATGGGCCGCTGGGGACCAAGGCCGACTTCCAGAAGTATCGCGAGATGCTGGCCACGGTGCGCGACAAGGTGGCCGCGCTGAAGAAGGCCGGAGCCAGCGAACAGGAGGCCGTGGCCAAAAAACCGACGGCGGAGTTTGACGCCGCGTGGGGCAAGGGCTTCATGTCGCCAGAGACGTTTACCGGGATTGTGTATCGGACGTTGTAGGGTTCGTGATTTCCCACCCATTTCACAAAAAGCGTGAAATGGATGGGGCACGGAGGGTTTGTAGATTTCCACCCTAGCCGCAAAAACAAGAACGCGGCGAGGGTGGGGCACCCGAGGTTCGTGGACTCCCAGGTACGGAGGGTTCATCGTTTCCCAGGTCCCAAAAGCGGGACCTGGGGCACCCAGCTTTTTCGGTTGATTGAGACAGTCTTTTTTAACTGACAACTGAGAACTAACAACTGAGAACTGTTTACCGGAGGCTTAACTCGTGACCCGCTATGCCGAGCCGATGGCGCGGCTGATTGAAGAGTTGAAGAAGCTGCCGGGGGTGGGCACGAAGAGCGCCCAGCGCTTCGCGTTTCATATTCTGCGCTCGACTGACGAGGATGCGGCGGCGCTGGCCGAGGCGGTGCGCGGGCTGAAGGCCAATCTGCGCCTCTGCTCGGTCTGCAACAACGTCACCGATGTCGATCCCTGCGCCTACTGCGCCAATCCGGGGCGCAATCACCGGCTGATCTGCGTGGTGGAGGAGCCGACGAATATCGGCGCGGTGGAGAGGACGCGCGGCTATCAGGGCGTCTATCATGTGCTGCACGGCACGCTCTCGCCGCTGCATGGGGTGGGTCCGGATCAGTTGCGCACGCAGACGCTTCTCGCGCGCGTGGAGCGTGGCGAGGTGGACGAGGTAATTCTGGCTACCAGTCCTACGCTCGAAGGTGAGGCCACGGCGCACTGGTTGGCAACGGCGTTGCGCGGTTCGCGGGTCAGGATCACGCGCATCGCCACGGGCGTTCCGGCCGGCAGCGACATCGAATACGCCGATGAAGTGACGATGGCGCGGGCGATGGAGGGGCGGCGGGAGGTTTAGCGCTCAAGCCGATAGAATGTACTTCGAGCCAGGGAGAAAGACCTTATGCATATTGTTTTCGCTTCTTCGGAGTGCGTGCCGTTTGCCAAGACCGGCGGGTTGGCGGATGTGGTGGGGGCTCTGGGTCCGGAGCTGGTCAAGCTGGGGCACTCGGTCACCGTCTATCTGCCGCTCTATGCCGGAGTGCGGCGACAGTTGGCCGGTGAGCTGAACTACGCGGTGCGCTCCATCACCATTCCTTCTCAGAATTACAACCGCTTTGTGGGCATTGTGGACGGCGGCAAGCCAGCCGGGGTGCAGGTCTACTTTGTCGATTGCCCAGAGCTTTTTGACCGCGAGGGGCTGTACGGTACGGCGGCGGGCGATTATCCGGACAACGCCGAGCGCTTTGGGCTTTATTGCCGCGCGGTGATTGAGGCAACCAAGCTGCTGGGTGTTCCGGAGGTCTTCCATGTGCATGACTGGCAGGCCGCGCTGATTCCGGTTTATCTGCGGACCACCTATGCCGCCGACCCGCTGCTGCGCCGCGCCGCATCGGTCATCACGATTCACAACGCCGCCTACCAGGGGACATTTCCGCCGAAGACGACCGAGCAACTGCTCTTTCCGTGGGATATTTTCACCATGGACCGGCTGGAGCAATTCGACCAGTTCAACTTCCTCAAGGGCGGGCTGGTCTACGCGGATATTTTGACCACGGTGAGCCGTAAATATGCCGAGGAGATTCAGACGGCGGAGTTTGGCGAGGGGCTGGACGGCTTGGTGCGGGGGCGCGCCGGGGCGCTGCGTGGGATTCTGAATGGTGTGGATTATGCGCTCTGGAACCCGACGACGGACGCGCACTTGACGGCGCATTACTCGCCGGGAGATTTGGCTGGCAAGCGGGCGTGCAGGGCGGATTTGCTCAGCGAGTTTGGGCTGAAGAATGTGAATGATGCGACGCCGGTGATCGGGATTGTCTCGCGCTTTGCCATTCAGAAAGGCTTCGACCTGGTGGAGCAGATTGCCGGGCGGCTTTCGGAGATGGATGTAGCCGTTGTGGCCTTGGGTTCGGGCGAGCCGCGTTACGAGAAATTTTTTCGCGATTGGGCTTACTGGAATCGGGCGAATGTGGGCGTGCGGATCGGCTACGACAACGCGCTCTCGCACAAGATTGAGGCCGGGGCCGACATTTTCCTGATGCCGTCGCTCTATGAGCCGTGCGGGCTGAATCAGATTTATTCGCTGAAGTACGGAACCGTGCCCGTGGTGCGGGCAACAGGCGGCCTGGACGACACGATTGAGGAGTGGAACCCGGAGCAGGGAAGTGGTACGGGCTTTAAATTCCGGGGGAGAAGCGGAGAGGCGCTGCTGGTGGCGCTGCAACGTGCGCTCAAGGCCTTCGAGAACAAGGACGGCTGGCAGCGGCTGATGCTGAATGGCATGGCGCGGAATTATAGCTGGGAGCAGCCTGCGCGTGAGTATGAGGAGGCGTATGAGGAAGCGGCGCGCAGGCGGGCTTGAAGAGGATTAGAGTTGAGTTAGCCGCTTGAGTTTTGAAAGCGCAGAAACGGAAAGTGGGAGAGAAATGCCGGAAACGATTGATGGGTTCCAAATGAATGCGACGCCGCGCCACGGACGCCGCGGAGTGCTGATCTTCATTGCGATAGTTGCCGCAATCTTTCTGGGCAGCCGGACGGCGCTCTCGTATTGGGTGGACCTGCTGTGGTTTCAATCGCTCGGTTACGGCGAGGTCTTCTGGAAGGCGCGCGGGCTGGAATGGGGCATCTTTGCTGGCTTCTTCGCGCTGACATTTTTGATCCTGCTGGGGGCGTTTTACGCGCTTAAGCAGGCGCACCAGGACGATCTGCCCGCAGACCACACGATCTTCATCGGCGGGCAACCGGTGAAGCTATCGATCAAGCCTGTTCTGCGCGTTGTCTCCATCGGCGGTTCGCTGCTGATTGCCTTCATCAGCGGCGGCGCAATGGCCGCGCAGTGGCAGACGCTGGCGTTGTGGTGGTATACGCCGCAGGGCGCGGCGGGTGTGGCTGATCCGGTCTTCGGAAGGCCGCTGGAGTTCTATCTCTTCACCTTGCCGGCGTGGCAGTTAATCCTCGGCTGGTTGCTCACACTGAGCGTAATCAGCTGCGTAGTTGCGACGGTCTTTCTGCTGGTCTCTGGCAGTTCGCGCGCGCTTACCGGGCGCGCCAGTTTGAGTGAGCTGCCGTGGCGCGGGCTTTCCGTTGCGGTTGGATTTCTGTTAGTTATTGTCGCAGGGCGCGTCTATCTGGGGCGCTTCGCATTACTCTTCGAGCATCATACAATTTTCGACGGCGTGACTTACTCGGATGCGCACGTCAGCTTGACGGGAATGCTGGTGGTTTGCGCGGCGCTGTTGCTGGGCGTGGTGATTGCCTTGGCGGGCGGATTGATTCGGCCGCGCGGGCGCTGGTTGATCGCCTCTGTCTTTCCGGCGGTGCTTTGTTATGTCGGCGTGGGGATCGTGGGCTGGTATGTTACCAGCTTTGTGGTCAAGCCGAATGAGTTGGTGCGCGAACAACCTTACATCGCCAATAACATCGAGATGACTCGCCACGCGTATGGGCTGGATAGTTTCGCGCAGCGCCAGTTTCCCGCCGAGACAACCGTGGACGCGACCGATCCGGCCAACAATCAGGCTACGCTGACGAACATTCGCCTTTGGGATTGGCACGCGCTGCAAGATACATTGCGGCAGATGCAGGAGATTCGCACTTACTATGATTTTCCGGACATCGACATAGACCGCTATAACATCAACGGCTCGATGCGCGAGGTGATGCTGGCCGCGCGCGAGCTGGATGTGGATAAGCTGCCGGAGAGCAGCCGCAACTGGATCAACGATAAGTTGATTTATACGCACGGCTATGGCTTGACGATGAATACCGTGAATGGATTCACGCCGGAGGGACGTCCCAGTCTGCTGTTAAGCAATATGCCGGTGCAGTCTACGGTGCCAGGGCTGAATGTAACTCAGCCAGAGATTTACTTCGGCCAGCGGACCAATACAGATGTCTATGTAAAGACGCGTCAGAAGGAGTTCAACTTTCCCGAGGGGGACAGCAATAATCTAACTTCCTACAAGGGCGCGGGCGGCATCGAGTTAGGCGGGTTCCTGCGCCGCCTGCTGATTGCCTTTGACCGTGGCGACATTTCCAAACTGCCCTTCAGCGACGATGTAACTTCCGATAGCCGTCTGCTGATGCGGCGCACCGTGCGCGAGCGTGTTACGGCGCTGGCGCCATTTCTCACCTATGACAATGACCCGTATCTTGTGCTGGGCGAGGATGGGAAGCTCAGTTGGATTCTGGATGCCTTTACGCAGTCGGACAGTTATCCTTACTCGACGCATTACACAGTCGATGGCCAGCCGTTGAACTATTTGCGCAACAGCGTCAAGGTGGTGATCGACGCCTACGACGGAACGACAACTTTTTATGTCTTCGACGCAAAGGATCCGATCCTGGCGGCTTATCGCGGTATCTTTCCGAGTTTGTTCAAAGATGCGGCTGCAATGCCGACGGACCTGCGCAAACACGTGCGCTATCCAGAGTTGTTGTTGAAGTTACAGGCTGAAGTTTATGGACTCTATCACATGACTAACCCGGAGGTCTTCTATAACCGCGAGGACTTATGGACCGTGGCCTCGGAGGTAGGTCTCGGAGAGGGCGGCGCGCAGCAATCGCAGCCGATGGAGCCTAACTTCGTGCTGATGAAGCTGCCTGGCGAAAGCAGCGTCGAGTTTGTTGAGATACTGCCCTTTACGCCAGCTAATCGCAATAACTTGATTGGCTGGATAGCAGGGCGCTCGGATGGCGACCATTATGGAAGCTCGATTGTCTACGACTTTCCCAAGACCCGACAGGTGGATGGGCCAATGCAGATCGAGGCGCGCATTGATCAGAACGCGCAGTTATCTGGGCAACTAACTCTGTGGAATCAGCAAGGCTCGCACGTGCGGCGGGGAACGCTGCTGGTAATTCCTTCAGGGCGCGCGCTGCTCTACGCGGAGCCGATCTATCTACAAGCCAACCAAAGCCCGATGCCGGAATTGCGCCTCGTGGTGCTGGCGCTGCAAGATAAGTTAGCCTACGGGCCGACCTTTGAGGCCGCGCTTTCGTCGCTCTTTGGCGGAAATATTTCTTCGCTGAGCGCGTCCGAGTCACCGGCAGCGGCAACCGCTCCAACGGCGGCGGGCGCGGCGGCTCCCGTGCAGGATTTGAATGCGATGATTCAACAGGCCAGCCGCGACTTTGACGATTACCAGCGGCTGACGGCGGCGGGTAAATTGTCCGAGGCTGGAGCGAAGCTGGAAGAGTTGAAACAGGTGATCGGTAAGCTGGGGGCGCGGGCGAGGTAGCTTCGGGGTTTATGGAATCCCAGGTCCGAAAATCCGGACCTGGGGCACCCAGCTTTTTGGTCCATGGAATCCCAGGTCTCAAAATCGAGACCTGGGGCACCCAGCCGCCGTATGACTCGCAGAAAAATGCTGCTCCGCAGAAAATGCTTCACAAATGGTGCAAAGTGTGAACTATACTGCCAATAGAGCTAGGAAATCCGCGTGTTGGACTTCCGCTCGATTTGGTTATGCCCATGCCTCTTGCCCAGAAACGTGCTGTTGACGCACCCGCGATCCCGGATCGCCTGTACTTCAAGATCGGCGATGTGGCCCGCATCTGCGGCGAAAAGGCTTATGTTCTGCGCTTTTGGGAGACGCAGTTTCCGCAACTCAAGCCGAACAAAAGCGGGACTGGACAGCGGCTCTATCGCCGTCGCGATGTCGAGTTGGTGTTGCGGATCAAGCAACTGGTCCACGAAGAAGGCTACACGCTGGCTGGCGCTCGGCAAGCTCTGGATCAGACGCCTCGGGCAGTTCCCGCCGTGCCGCCGGAAGCGCTGCAGGATCCACAATCCCTGTTTCCGATGGCAGTGGCCGCCGCGCCAGCCCAGACGTCTGACTCCGTGGCCGCGGCCCTCCAGCTTGCCCGTGCCGAGTTGCGTGAGATCGTTGATCTGCTGGGTGGCCAAGAGACTCAGCCCGTTCGTAAACGCTCCCGCGTGACGACGATGCCGGTCGCGTCCGGTCAGCTCTTTCCGTTCTAGTGATCCAGCACGATTGCATTGCGACATCTTTAGCGAAGAGCAACCGCAGGTCCTTCGACTTCGCTGCGCTCCGCTCAGGATGACAGATTTTTGTGTTGCAATCCTTTCATGTGGATCAATAAGGCGATTTCAGAGCACATCCTTCTACGCACCTTAACCTGCGCGCTCCCGCGCAGACCTATACTGGCTTCATGCTGAATTCTGCTTTGTCCTCGCGTCTAATCTCTCATTCCATTGCCGCTGCCGGGCTGGTGTGCGTGTTGGCGCTGCCACCCGCGGCCAGCGCATGGGGCAATAGCGGCCATCGTCTGGTGAATAAGCTGGCGGTCAGCTCACTGCCTATGGACGTGCCCGCATTTCTGCGCTCGCCAGAGGCTTTGGCCGAGATTGAGTACCTGGGTCCAGAGCCGGATCGCTGGCGCTCGACCGCCGAGCCGGAGTTGGCCGCTGCGCAGGCGCCGGAGCACTTCATCAATCTGGATCTGGCTGATGCGCTCGGTCCCTTGCCGCGTCGCCGCCTGGAGTTTGAAGCGCGCGTCTTCGCCTCGGGCCAGCGCCCAGAGAAGATCGGTCTCCAGCCCTGGGAGGCCACCGAGGTCTGGGAGCGCTTGAAGGCTGCGCTGCGCGAGTATCGCACGCTGTCCGCCCGCCATGAGAATACCCGCCCGGTGGAGCAGGCGATTCTCTTTTACGTCGGCTGGCTTGGCCACTACGTCGGCGACGGCGCACAGCCGCTGCACACCAGCATCCAATACAACGGCTGGGTGGGGCCGAATCCGCACGGCTACACCACCGGACACGAGATTCACTGGCAGTTCGAGGGGCCTTTTGTGGACGCCAACCTGCGTGAGCCGGAGGTGCGGGCCGCGATGACCCCGGCCAAGGCGATCCCCGGCGACCTCTTTGACGCTTACGTGGCCTACCTGCGCCACTCGCAGAGCTATGTGGAACGGGTTTATCAACTGGAGAAGGCGGGAGGGTTTGCGGGCGCGGGGTCCGTGGAGTCGCGCGCCTTCACCGCCGAACGGCTGGCGGCCGGGGCCAGTATGCTGCGCGATATGATTTACACAGCGTGGCTGAAGAGCGCCGAGCCGGTGCGCGATCCATTTGCTGGCAAGTGAATTCTGGCGACGGCGGTTTTACGGAATGGGGGGTCGATACAGATGATGAGTCGCCGGAGTTTGATCCTTGCAATGTTGTGCGTCGCAAGCTGCTGCAAGCTGGGCGCGCAGGAAGCCGCAGCCGCGCAAGACGCAGCCTGGCGGCAGGAGCTGGCGGCGTGGCGCGCGCAACGGGCGACCGAGGTCTCTGCGCCCGACGGCTGGTTGACGCTGGTGGGCCTGGAGTGGCTCAAGCTGGGCTTCAACTCCTTCGGCGCGGCAGCGGACAACAAGATTCAACTCCACGCGCAGGTGCCGGGGCACATCGGTCTGCTGACCCTCAGCGGCAAGCAGGCGGGCGCGCCGGTTTTGCAGTTGCTTGCGCCCAGCGGCGGCTTTCCGCCGGAACTGACCGTGGATGGCCAGCCGGCGCGCGAGGGGCAATTGACCAGCGCCAAGCCGCCGGTGATTGCTTGGCGCGGCCTGACACTGGCCGTGCTTCCCCGTGGCGATCGCTTCGCCCTGCGCATTAAGGACGCCGATGCGCCGGCCCGCGTGAGCTTTCACGGTCTCAATTGGTACGCGCCCGACGCAGGCCTGCGCGTGACGGCGCGCTGGATTCCCTTCGATCCGCCGCGCACCGAGCGGATTCCCAACGGCATGGGAGGCACGCTCGATCTGCCTACGCCGGGGGTGGCCGAGTTCACGCTGGACGGGCAGTTGCTGCACCTGGCACCGGTGATGGAAGCGCGCGACCCGAAGACGCTCTTTTTCATTTTGCGCGATGCGACCAGCCAGACGGCGACCTACAAGACCGCGCGCTTTCTGCACACCGGATTGCCCGACCACGGGCTGAGCCAGCCGGGAACCCTGATCCTGGACTTCAACCGGCTAGAAAATCCGGCCTGCGCCTACACTTCCTACGCCACCTGCCCGGAGCCGCCTGAGGTGAATCAGTTGCCCGTGGCGATTGCGGCGGGGGAGCAGTTGTATACGCGATGAATTCCGCCCGATGCATATAGAGTGCATAGGTTTCCCACCCATTTCACAAAGAACGTGAAATGGATGGGGCACGGAGCTTCCTTGCACTATCAGTGAATAGGCTCTAGCCGCAAAAACTAGTACGCGGCGAGGGTGGGGCACCCATGCGTTTGTTGTGAGTTGTGTGGCTTACTTCCTGGGATGAGAGCCGCCGAGTGAGAGGACTTCCAACTCGACCTTGGCAAGTCCGGCCTCGGTCATCTCCAACTTCTTGGCGGCGGCTAGGGATAGATCGATGATGCGCCCCTCTTGAAGGTCGCCTCGATCGGTAATGCGAACCACCACCGACCTCTTGTTTTCCGTGTTCAGAACGCGCACCACCGAGCCAAAGGGAAGAGTTGGATGGCAGGCGGTCATGGCGTTCATGTCAAAACGCTCTCCACTGGCAGTATGGCGGCCATTGAATTTACCGCCGTACCAGGAGGCGAGGCCCTTGATTGCGTGCGCCGTAGCGGATTCCACGGGTTGATGAGGCACCAGAGTTCCTGGCGTCGCGCTCACTGCGGTAGCCGCGGGGAAAGCGGCCGTGGCGGGGCGGGGAATCGGCGCATCCGCATGCACGGTCCGCGTGGTGACTGTTACCACCCCGGCGACCAGTACAACAGAGGAAGCTCCCGCGAGCAGCCAAATCCGTAACGAAGATTTTGAGCTCGTGTTGCTTGGTTCTCGTCGTTTCACCATCTGCCCATTTTACCAACTCGATACTGATTCTCCTAATTGTTGGCGAGAAGAGCACCTGTGGATCAATTCCGAAACTGCACATTCTACAAGTTGATTCCCGCCCATGAGCCTTTTCCACAACAAAATAAATGCGACTTTTTTTGTGCAAAACCACGCCGTTTTCTCCTCTTGCGAAAGATTTCCCCGGCAACCGTGTTCTTGGGGTTGAAAGCGTCTATTTTTGGAGGAGAAATCTCCGGGAATCTTTGCAGATAATTTATCTCCCTCCTGCTACCGTGAAATTGTTGATCGAGAAAAACAGGAGGGAAAACGATGAAATTCAGCGTCGCCGGAATGAATTTGCTCAAGAAATCCGAGGGATTTCGCAGCCGCGTCTACCAAGATGTAGCCGGATTTCCCACCATCGGCTACGGCCACCGACTCCTGCATCCAGATTCCTTTCCCAACGGAATCGACGAGCCGCAGGCCGCTAACCTGCTGCTCTCGGACGTGCGCGACGCCGAGCAGGCCGTTGAGCGCCTGGTCAAGGTTCCGCTCACCCAGGGGCAATACGACGCGCTAGTGGACTTCTGCTTCAATCTGGGCGCTGGGCGGCTCAGCTCGTCCACGCTGCTTAAGGCTCTCAACGCGGGCCGCTACGACGACGCCGTCGAGCAGTTGTTGCGCTGGGATCATGCTGGCAACCGGCAGTGCGCCGCGCTGAAGGCCCGCCGTGAAGCCGAGGCCGAACTCTGGCGCGGCCAGCCGCTCATGCAGCAGGTTGCCGCCTGATTTACGGGGCCAGCGCGTAGACCGAGCCGTCGGCGCTGCTGATGTAAACAACGCCATTGGCAACGGCGGGGCTGGATAGAATCGAGCCGAGTTGCAGCAGGTGGTCGATGCCCACCATGGATGCGTCGATGCTGTTGTTCGGATTGCCATCCGGGCCATTCGGCCCGAAAATCACGCTCGTATTGAGGTGCCCATCTTCGGTTAAAAGTTCTTTGTGATTCCGCGAGGCTTGAACGCGGAACTCGCCGACGAGCTTGCGCGCTTTCAGATCGGCGTCATAGACCACGCCGTCGAAGGTGCCGAAATAAGCGTGTCCACCGGCGACCGCAGGCGATGAAAATCCATAGGCTTTATACGGCAGCGTGAAGATCTCCGTGCCGGTTTTCAGCTCCAGCGCCCGCAGAACCATCGTATCGGAAGTTGTAACGTACATTACGCCATCCAGAATCGCGGGCGAGGCAATCACCCATGAACCGTGATTTCCCTGCCGCCAAAGCTCCTTGCCGCTTTTCGCATCGAGCGCATAGATGTTGTTGTCCCGGCTGCCGAAGACGACGATGCCGCTGGCAACGGCTGGCGAGCCGGGGATTCCCTGCATAAAGTGCGTCGCATCGACGCTGCTCGCAAACTTCCAAACCAACTGGCCAGTCTTCGCGTTCAGAGTGTATAAAACGCCGTCCCAGCAGCCGACATAAAGAAATCCGTCGGCGATGGCCGGTGAAGAATGCACCACATCGCCTGCTTGAAACTTCCAACGCAGAGTGCCGGTGCGCGCATCCAGGGCATAGACGTTGTGATCGCCGCTGCCAAAATAAACCGTGCCATCTTCCACCACCGGCGAGGAGAGGTAAAAATCCCAGACATCGGGAACCACTTCACGGGATGGGAGAAGGCCGTAGATCCCCGCCAGATTCAGACGGCTTTCGCCGCTCGTAGCAAACTTCCAGAGCTGCTTGCCGGTGTGCGCATCGAGAGCATACGCGTTGCCGTCAAGACTGAGAAAGTACACGGTGCCGCCGACCACCGCAGGCGTGCTGTTCACATTCGCCCCGGTTTGAAACTTCCACAATTCGTGGCCACTGACTGCGTCGAGGGCGTGAAGAAAATGGTCGTTGCTGCCCACATACACCGCGCCGTCCGCCACCACGGGCGAGGAAATGACGCGCCCACCGGTTTTAAACTCCCACAGCACGTGCTCGATGGACTTCGGTGCAGCGCCCGCGTAGACGCCCGTCCGCGCCGCATCGCCGCGAAAGAGCGCGCCTGCTTGAGCGGCTGAAACCCCTGCGCATAGGCAGAATAGAGCCAGGGAAACCATGACCGGAATCACTCGGAATCTGAAACCGGCAACTTCAGTTGAATCAGCGTTACACCCATGCACGCAACAGCTCATCTCTCGCATGACAGCAATTCAGCTTTCTTGATGAAGTTTTCGATGAAGCATTCACACCATCATAGAACTCTCGCCGAAGAGCTTGGAATACACTAAACTGTACCCATGGGCTTTCAGGATTTTATCGGCAATCCGGCGACGGTCACGCATCTGCGCGAAAGCATTCGCGCCGAGCGCTTTCCGCAGTCGTTGATTCTGGCCGGGCCGCGCGGGGCTGGCAAGTACACGCTGGCGCTGATGCTGGCCCAGGCCGTCAACTGCCTTCAGCCCACTGAGTCCGACGGCCTGCCCGACTTCTGCGGCACGTGCGCCAACTGCACACGCATTGCGCTCTCGGCGAATTTGGAGGCGCTGGTCGCCGAGGCCGTCGCAGCCCGCGACCAGATGCGCGACACCGACAAGCGTGAGACACGCATCCTCATCCAGACGCATCCGGACGTGCTGGTGATTCCGCCCGACCCGCCGCAACTGCTCATCAAGCTGGGCCAGGTCCGCCAGGCGATCCATGTCGCCTACTATCGCCCGCCGATCGAATCGCGCCGCACCTTCACCATTTTCACTTCCTCTGCGTTTATGAAAGAGGCGGCCAACAGCCTGCTGAAAGTGCTGGAAGAACCGCCCACGCACACATCGCTGATTCTGCTCACCGAGAATCCGCAAGAGCTGCTGCCGACGATCCGCTCCCGCGCCATGGTGCACCGGCTGGGCGCGATCCCCATCGCTGACCTGGAGGCTCTGCTGCTGAAGCGCCGCCCGCTGCTCAAACAAGCCGACCGCGCCCTGACCGCGCGCGTGGCCGAGGGTGCAGTGGGCCGCGCGCTGACGCTGGATTTAGATACTTATTTGGCCAGCCGCCAGGATGCGCTTGTCCTGCTGCGCACAGCGCTGCGAGAGCCGGATTATTCCACGCTCTTCCACGCCACGGAAAGCTACCGCCCCGGTGCCGACGGCCAGGAGAAGACCATCAACCTGCTGCGCGCCCTTGGCAGCCTCATCGAAGACCTGATGCTGATCGTCGCCGGCACGCCGCGCCTGATCCGCAACCTGGACATCGAGGCCGAGCTAGCTCGCCTTGCGCAGGAGCTAAGCCTCGACTGGATCGACTCCGCCGCCCGCGCGCTGGCGCAGGTCGAATCCGGAATGCGCCGCAACCTGCTCCGCTCGCTCTCGCTGGACTCGATGGCTGTTACTCTGGAGAGAAGCTAGCCTTCCTCAAGGAGTCATTGTATGAACACAGAACTCACTCCATCCCGCGCTGAAATACAATCTGCCACCTTGGCCCAGGCGCGCCGCCGCCGTCCTCTCTCCCCGCCGGTTCGCCTCACGGCCCACGAGCCAGAGTCGGACATCTCCCGGCGTCAGGCTGAGTTTTTCTACCTGCAAAAGCAGATTCAGGCGCAGACGCAGATGGTCGTCGTTCTGGAAGACGGCGAGCAGATTGAAGGCTGTATCGAGTGGTACGACCGCAACGCCCTCAAGCTCCGCGGACGCCAGAAGACGCTGGTCTATAAATCGGCAATCAAATATATGTACAAGCTGGGCGACGGCGGGCAGTAAGGCAGGGAACAGGCCCGTCAGAAAAGCAATAGAACACAGACAGATTTGCCTGAAACTGATTTGGGTTTGTTGTTTCCCACTCATTTCGCAAAGTGCGCGAAATGGATGGGGCACGGACTGTTTTTCCTGATCCCTATTCCCTGGTCCCTGCCTTAATCAATCTATCTCGAATCGCCGCGCCAATTCCTTCAGCGGGCGGAACGGGGCAGAGAATCACCGTGCAGCCTGCTTCATCCAGCGTGTGCAACCCGGCGTAAAGCCCGTGTGCCAACTTCTCTGGAGCGGCCCAACTTCCCCAGGCAAAAACCGCCGCAACCCCCTTTGGCGCGGCCACTTCGGCGGGCAGCATTACGCCGATCTTTTCTCCTTGATGCTCACGCGCTGTTTCGGAGAGCAGCGCGCCAAGCCTTTCCAGCGGCGCGCCGACCAGCACCAGCCGCGCCTTGGGCGCATAGTGGCGCAGCCCAACACCCGGCGAGGGCAGCGCCTCACGCGGCTCGGCCAGCAACGCGCCGTCGTCGCGGTAAAGCTCGACCGCACCAGCCACATCGAGAATTTGTTGGCGAGTCACCGCTCCGGGCCGATAGATCATCATTGGCGTTTGACAGGGATCGAGGACGGTGGACTCGACGCCATGCTCGGTTGGCCCAGCATCCACCACGGCATCGATGCGCCCGTCCAGATCGGCCAGCACGTGCTGGCCGGTTGTCGGGCTGATGTGGCTGAAGAGATTGGCGCTGGGCGCGGCCACTGGAACGCCGGCGCGGCGGATCAGCGCGAGCGCCACCGGATGCGACGGCATGCGCACGCCCATCAAAGGCCGCCCCGCCGTCACCACATCGGGCACGGCGCTCGAGCGCGGCAGCAGCAGCGTCAGCGGACCCGGCCAGTAAGCCTTCATCAGCTTGCGCGCCGCTTCGGGAACCCGCTCGACCAGCCCGGCCAGCATGGCTTCATCGGCAATATGCACAATCACCGGATCCCACCGCGGCCGCTGCTTGGCGGCAAAGATGCTCTCCACCGCCGCCGAGTCCAGCGCATTCGCGCCCAGCCCGTAAACCGTCTCGGTGGGCAGCGCCACGAGTCCTCCGGAACGCAGGATTTGCGCGGCGCGCTCCAGCGTCTGCTGAGCTTCCACCGTTTCCAGTTGCGCTGGATCGACCTTCAATCGCAGAGTCTTCATCTCTTCTATTGTCGCCTGTTACGGCGGAGATGTCAGACTCGGAACTATTTCCCATCCAGCTTGGGTGGGAGTGTCGCGCCGAGCTTGTTGAAGAGCGTCATCATCTCCAGGGGCAGCGGGAAGATGATGGTGGTGTTCTTCTCGACGCCGATCTCGGTGAGGGTTTGCAGGTAACGCAGTTGCAAGGTCATCGGCTCGGAGGCCAGCAGGTGCGCGGCGTCCACCAGCTTCTGTGCGGCGTCGAACTCGCCCCCGGCATGAATCACCTTGGCGCGCTTTTCACGTTCGGCCTCGGCCTGCTTGGCCATGGCGCGCTGCATCTGATCGGGCAGGTCCACCTGCTTGACCTCGACCGAAACCACCTTGACGCCGAATGGCTCCGTCCGCTGGTCCATGATCGACTGGATGCGCACATTCAGCTTGTCGCGGTGGCTGAGCAGTTCGTCCAACTCGACTTCGCCCAAGACTGTGCGCAGCGTGGTCTGCGCCAACTGCGAGGTCTGGTAGACGTAGTTGGCCACCTTGATGGCCGCGTCGTTGGGGCTGACCACATAGAGCGTGACCACGGCGTTCACCTTGATGGTGACGTTGTCGCGGGTGATTACGTCCTGCGCGGGAACCTCCAGCACGTCCTGCCGCAGCGAGATGCGCACCATCTGCTGGATGGGCCGAAAGACAAAGATGATGCCCGGCCCGTAAGGCTGCGTCGAGACGCGGCCCAGGGTGAAGATTACGCCGCGCTCGTACTCGCGGAGGATCTTGATGCAGTTGAGAGCATAGAGCACGCCGATGGCGGCTACGATCGCGACAAAAGTTAACACATCAGGCATTAGGATTTCCTCACTCAGGAGGGATTGTACTCTATTTTTCCGGGCGCGAGCGGAGAAAGCGACAGACGGTCGGGCTGGAGCATTGGAGAATTCTCTGTAGCGACGGCCAACGGATTTTGCTTCAGCAGATTCTTCGACTGCGCTCAGGAGCGGAAAAGACGGGGCATCCTCAGTTTCAAGATGGTCAAGATTTCCATAGAATTTAGAGTTCGCCACCCGCCTACAGCAAAATAATATTTCGCATCCGATACCGAAGTTCCTTACTCAAATCTGGTGAAGAAGCATAGATTTCGGTTTCCTTTTACTTTTCTCACCTGCCGCCATAGCCGAGCATCCTTCCCCTGGGTCGCACTCAGTCTTCCCCCTGAGTCACGATCTTTCGACTTTCCCACTGTTGTTCCCACCGTTTTATTGCATTGCGAGGTCTCCATGTTCCGAATCGTCACTCTCCGTGTGTCTTCATTGCGCGTTAGTCTGCTTGTTCTTGCCCTGGCCAGCCTGATGCTGTCCACTGCCGCACAGGCGCAGACCGCATCCTTCAGCTACGCGATCGCGGCGCTGGGCGGCGGTTTCAACAATCCCTCCGGCGTGGCGGTGGACGGCAGCGGCAACGTCTATGTCGCCGATAGCGGCTACAACGCGGTGAAAGAGATGCCCGCCGGCTGCGCCTCGTCGAGCTGCGTGACCACCCTGGGCGGCGGCTTCAACTATCCCGCAGGCGTTGCGGTGGACGGCAGCGGCAACGTCTATGTCGCCGATACCGACAACAGCGAGGTGAAGAAGATGCCCGCTGGCTGCGCCTCGTCGAGCTGCGTGACCACGCTGGGCGGCGGCTTCTTATATCCCATCAGCGTTGCGGTGGACGGCATCGGCAACGTCTATGTCGCGGATCAAGGCAACAGCGCGGTGAAGGAGATGGCCGCCGGATGCGCTTCGTCGAGCTGCGTGAAGGCGCTGGGCGGTGGCTTCGGC
>Ga0255351_1000164_pt1 | contig 30759 bp, 39 predicted proteins | sample HBST25r2metaG_FD_186024 | JGI IMG/M metagenome (GOLD analysis project Ga0255351, IMG submission 186024) | Peat soil microbial communities from Stordalen Mire, Sweden - H.B.S.T-25.r2 | ecosystem: Environmental > Terrestrial > Soil > Wetlands > Peat | place: Sweden: Norrbotten County, Stordalen... | reverse complement strand
GACCACGGCTATGCGTCCACCTGCTTTGAGAGCTGCAATCAATTCAGCCGCGCGCTGGTGCTCGTTGTGCTGGTGACAGCTCACCGTTGGGGTGGTGATCTCGAAGTGGTTGAGCAGCTTTTGCGTCTGGCGGGTGTCTTCGCAGGCGATGCGGTCCACGCGCCGTAGCACGTCCAGAGCGCGCAGGGTAATGTCGCCCAGGTTGCCGATGGGCGTGGCCACCAGATACAGGCCGGGCGCGAGCGTATTTTCAGGAGTGGATTGCGGTTCTTCCGGATCGGCGGGCATGGGCACGGTCAGTCTCTAGCTTTCTCGCTCGCGGGCTTCTTCGCGCTCCAGGCGGCGCTGCTCGGCCAGCAGCGACATCGCGCTCATCAGGTTCTGAACGCTGACAATGCCCACCACGCGCCCGCTGTCGGTGATGGGAATCAGCGAGAGCCCGCGACCGGTCTGGATGCGGCGAATGGTGGTTCCCAGCGTGTCCTCGGGGCGCGCCACCTGAAAGGCTTTGGACATGGCCGCTTGCACGTACCCGTTGCCGTCGTTGCGCAGCGCGTCCACAATGCGCTGGCGGCTGATGATGCCAACCAGTTGCGGGCCTCGCACCACGGGGAAATCTTCTTGTAAGGAATGGACGCAGCGCACCAGCGCGTCGGCCAAAGTGTCAGAGGGCGAGAGAGTGGCGAAGTCTGTGAGCATCACCTCGCGCATGTGCACGGTGTCCACCACCGTTTGAAAGAAGACGCCCTGGTCCTCGATCTGCGCGCCGATCATGATGAAGAAGCCGGCGATGATCAGCCAGGGGCTGTGCAGCAACATGCCGGCCACCATGGCCGTCAGCGCCAGCACCTGGCTTATGCCGCTGGCCGCCCGGGCAGATGGAGCGAAACCGAGTTTGCGGGCATAGCCGGCGCGAAGCAACCGCCCGGCGTCCAGTGGGTACGCCGGCAGCAGATGCAAAAAACCCAGACCCGCCTGCATCCACACCATGCTGCGTATCAGCACCCCGGCGGAGATCCACGGCTGGGCAAAGAGTTTTATATCTCCGCTGGCGCCAAGAAACGCCGCAGCCAGCAGCAGCGCCGTGGCCACGTTTGCCACGGGACCGGCCAGCGCCATGGCAAACTGTCCGCTGCCTTGGCTGGAGCCTTCCTGACTTTCCGGGTCCGCGTAGGCAAACATTCCGCCGATGGGCAGCAGCAGAATGGCGCGCAACCGCAAACCCAGCCATGCCGCTACCATCAGCCGCGCCGTCTCGCGCACTACTACTGCGGCCACCAGCACAAAAAACAGTCCCAGGCCGCGCCCAATGCCGTCGGAACCGCTCAGCGCCAGGCAAACCAGCGCCAAAAGCGGAAAGAAAAGATGGACGCGAATCTCGACGCCCATCCAACGCCCAAACGGAATTGACCAGCCACGCATACAAATTGATTGTAGAGGGTCGAGCCTCGGCGTTTCGAATCTCGCGGCGCTTCCGGTATGCTGGTTGCCGATGCGCATCATTGCCGGATCGTTACGCTCTCGCTCGTTGGTGGCTCCGCCGGGCCTTGCCACGCGCCCCACCAGCGACCGGCTGCGCGAAACTCTCTTCAATGTGCTCACGCCTCGGATTGAGGGCGCGGCCTTTCTGGATTTGTATGCGGGCTCGGGCGCGGTGGGGATGGAGGCGCTGAGCCGCGGCGCTGCGAGTGTGGACTTCGTCGAGAAGGCTCCGGCAGCGCTGAAGGTTTTGCGCGGCAACCTGGAACGGCTGGGGCTGACGGTGGGATTTCGGGTTCACGCTGCTGCCGTGGCGGCGTTTCTCCGCCGTGTCGCGAGTTCGGCTCCAAAGCCTGGACGCTACGAAGTAGTCTTTCTCGATCCGCCGTGGGATGCGGCTTCGGAGTACGCCGCCACGTTGCGTCTGTTGGGCAGCTCGGCGGCTGTGTTGCTCGCTGATGGTGCTTTGGTCATCGCCGAGCATCGCCGCAAGGAGCATCTTGAAGACCGTTACGGCTCGCTTGCTCGCACACGCCTGCTCGAACAGGGCGATGCGGCGTTGAGCTTTTATGCCGCAGGTGCCGTGCTGGAATGACGGACAAGATTTTTTGTTTCTCGCCTTTGCGGCAGGAAGAAGCCGCAAGAAGGGGTGCCCACCCGAAGACCCGCTCATCGCAAAGGGCCGCGATGAACGGGGCACAGCCTCTCAAGGATCATAACGATTCTTCGGGGTCAATGAGCGGGCCACCTGCCATTACGCGACCGGGGCGGAAGGAAGCGTCGAGATCGAATCGCAGTGGAGGGCGATGCGGCGGGGCAACCAGTTGCCGGAATATCTGCGTTACCGGGAAAAGGCCGGTTGAGGTTGGAGGTTTCCCAGGTGCCCAAAAGCGAGGCACCTGGGGCACCCATCTTCAGTGGTTGTGCTCACTTCTCCCGGCACTGGGGCCACCTGCCGCCGCTGCATAATAACAACAGGTCATGTGCAGTCTTCCGAGAGGAAACTTTATATGAATGCCGCCGCACCTTTTGCAGAACTGTTTCGACTACTCTCGCAAGTGCCGGGAACATTTTGGGGCGTGATTGCCGGTTCGATATTTACGCTTCTCGGCACTCAGTTGACGAATCGAGCCAATGACAAAAGGCTCAGATTACAGCTTCAGACCGACAGGGAATTGCGAAGCCACGAACGGGAAATGAGCTTCCGAAAGGAGATCTTCGTCAGTGCCGCTGAAGCTGTAGTCCGCGCAGTTAACACCCTTTCAAAATTTTCAGATTTGAGCGTTCCACAGAAAGACCTCAGCGCCGCGATTTTAGAAGGTTTCCCCGTTCTTGCAAAGGTTAATCTCGTTGCGAACGAAGAAACAGTTCGCGCACTCGCCGCGCTTATGGGTGAAATGAATGGCGCGTTTTTGCGTCTCTCTCACAAACGTCTAGCCCTTGAGGTTTTACAAGGAAAAATCGAGATCAACACCGACCAAATGAGGAGATTTGCGAAAACGCGTGATGCAATGTTGGAGCTTATGCAGCATCAAAATATTGAAGGGCTTAAGGATGACCGCCGTTTCCAGACCGTAGAGGAAAATTTCCACTTTGAGAGTGAAAGGGTGGATGCCGCAATTCAAGAGATACAGGGCTTAGATAATGAGCGTCGCCTTAAGCACGTCGCTTTTGCAAAAGACTGTCTAATTGAAAATGCTCGTGTCAGCAATTTGTTTCCTCCTTTGCTTATCGCCGCGCGTAAGGAGTTGGAGCTTTCAATAAGTCTTGATAGATACGCTGAGATTTTGAACGACGCCCGCCGAAGAGCTGAAGCGCAAACCAACGAGTATTTAGAGCAAATTTCGTCCCCTAGTCAAGCAACACCGGCTTGAGGTTGGCGGGTGGCCCATGTGCCGGGAGAAGTGTGCACGACCACTGAAGATGGGTGCCCCAGGTGTCTCGCCTTTGGGCACCTGGGATAGCGCAGATCTTGTTTGCCCGGATTTGCTGTTTCTCGACATCTATTGTGATTCGTTGTAAGCTTTTTGTCGATGGCGCGCGGACTCATCCGATACGAACACACCGGGAGCTTTCACTTCCTCACCTTCAGTTGCTATCACCGGTTCCAGCATTTGGGCGCGGCGGTGGTGTACGATCTTTTCGAGGATGCGCTGGAGCGGGTGCGCGAGCGTTACCGCTTCGTGGTGGCCGGTTATGTCGTCATGCCGGAGCACGTTCACCTTCTCATCGGCGAGCCGGTTAAAGGCGTGGTTTCCGGCGTGATCTATGCGCTCAAACTCTCAGTGGCGATGCGGCGCGCGGAGCGGCCTTTTTGGCAAGCTCGCTACTACGACTTTCTCGTGCACAACGAAGAAAAGCGCGTCGAGAAACTTCGCTACATGCACCGGAATCCTGTTGTGCGCGGGTTGGTCGAGAGGCCCGAAGACTGGGCGTGGTCGAGCTTCCGGCATTACGCGACGGGGGCGGAAGGAAGAGTCGAGATTGAATCGCAGTGGAGGGCGATGCGGCGGGGCAACCAGTTGCCGGAATATCTGCGTTACCGGGAAAAGACCGGTTGAGGTCCGAGGTTTCCCAGGTGCCCAAAAGCGAGGCACCTGGGGCACCCATCTTCAGTGGTTGTGCACACTTCCCCCGGTACCTGGAGCACCCGCCCAATCACGCGACTGCGCCGGAAAACTCGACCGTGACCACAGTGATGTCGTCCAACTGGCCGAAGGCGTGGGCTGCTTCCGCGATGCTCGCGGCTGGCTGGCGGCTTAGGTCGCGGGTGCGATCGAAGCCGAAGAGTTCTCCGGGGGCGGATTTGGACTGAGTCTGTGCCTCGACCACGCCGTCGGAGACGAAGGTGAGCCGGTCGCCGGGCGACATCTTGATAAAAGTGGTTTCGTACCGCTGTCCGGCAAGGATGCCCAGCGGCAAAGAGCCGGGCATGCCGATTTCTTCTCCATTGAGGTAAGGCGGCAGATGACCGGCATTGGCCAGGGTCAGTTGGCCGTCCGCGGAGATGTGAGCGGCAAGGCAGGTGGTAAATCCGCTGTGCGACCGTCCCATTAGGTGGTCGTTGAGCGAGCGCAGCAGAGCGGCCGGGTCCGTGCCATGCGCGGCCTCGGCGCGTATGACGCCCACCAGCACAGAAACCAGCATGGCGGCCGGCAAACCTTTGCCGCTGACATCGCCCACCACGAGCAACATGCCGCCCTCACCGTCGGCGATCTGCTGGAAGAAGTCGCCGCCCACCTGATCGGCGGGCTGATAGATGCATTCGACCGTGAAGCCGGCGCATTGGTCCAGTTTGTCGGGCAGCAGCACCTGCTGTATCTGGCGGGCGGCCTCGAACTCGCCGTTGAGCCACGCCTCGTGACGCCGCGCTCGCGTGAACCGAAGGACGAGGAAGACGACCATCGCCAAAAGAAAAATCAAATGGAGAAGAATGCCGGTGTGCATGGTGAAAGGCGGCAAAGGCAGCGGAACCTCAAGCACGCGCGGCACGCTGGTCCATCCGGCCTGGTTGAGTACGATGGCCAGGTTGTCGGCCAGGTAGTAGCCGAAATCGAGCATTGTGGGCAGCAGCAGCAGGCGGGCGTCGAGATTTCCTCGTATGGCCCGATCTACCAGCACGCTCAAGATCCACACCACCGCCGGTAGAAGGCAGACCAGTTGGATAGCGCCCGCCGCCGGCGCCGAAAACCAGCCCGGCCAGTAAGAGATGGCCGTTAACGGGCTGATGGTTGCCAGCGCAAGGCAGGCGCTGCTGATCCACCCGGCGCGAGCTTTCAGAATGCGCGAAAAAAAGCAGAGCGCCGCGATGATGGTGACGGCCGCGAAGAACCCATCCAAAAGGTCGAAGACAGGAACCGGCAGCAGGGCATAGATTTCCTGGCCGACGGTCAGTGCATTGTCTGCCGCCTGTGCCAGCAAAATCAGTGCGAACCAGAGATATTCGCGCTCCGCGTGCCGGATGAGAAAGAGGCAGAAAATGGCGAATCCGACCAAGGCGGCGGTGATGCTGTAGGAATATGCATCGACGTAGCGGATATTGCGGGCTATCTGACGATGCTGCTGTTCGGTGGCTAGCAGTTCGGGATCGCCGGCGAGTTGGCTCCCGAGGTGGTTGAAAAGGAAGGGCCCCCCGCCCACGTAACTTGACCAAATCGGCGAGTGCCACACACGAATGGCCACCTGCACGGTGCGCGCTGAGTTGCTGCCGCCCACGGTAAGGGGGAAGAGGTGAAAGCGGATCACCGCAGAAGGGATCAGCGTGGGTGGCATCTGGCCCGATCCGCCGACGCGCCTGCCATCCACGTAGATCTCAAAGGAGGTCATGATGGGCGCCAGCAGCAACGAAGTGGGCTTGTCGCCCGGAGGCACCTTGACCGTAAACCGGTACCAGCCGTAGCCGCTCATCCCTCTGTAACCCTGCGTGGACCAGGACCTGTCGCCGCGCAGCAGCGGCCAAGCGGAGTCGTCGAGGCCCGGAGCGGCCCATAGCGGCGTGTTGGCCCCGGGCCCCATCGGCGAGTCGCCGGGATGGAAGCGCCAAAGCCCATCGAGCGAGGCTACCGGCTCGCGGCCGCGATCCAGGTCAAAGGATTGGGCGGGCAGCCAAACGGCGTACGCAACCAAGGCGAGCGCCGCGAGGCGGCGAAGAACAGAACCAGGGAGCATGGCAACGTTTCCTCAGGGGAGTGAACGAAACGTGGATTGATGCTATCGCAGACCAGTGCGCTTTATGGCCAAAAGTTTGTGTCGAAGCCGGCCGCCGGTCCGGCGAGGAGGCTTTTCGGTAGTTTACGTTGGCCGGATGACCAGGGGAAGCCCCTTGCCTATCAGGGAACGGGGCGCGGCAGATCCAATTCCGTCATTTCTTCAGGCGCCAATCTGCTCGTTTGCATAGGGATTTGGGCTTTCCAGAGCGCAAATCCGCGTATTGTGTTCCATGTCACTTTTAACCCCATTGACAGCGGGGAGAAGTAGGAGAAAAATAGCGAGGCAAGGCAAATTGAATAGTTTTATGCGGCCTACGGAGGGAAAGTGAAAAACGCAGGAAAGATGATTGTTTTGGGAGTGTTGGGTTTCTTGGGCGCGGGGTTGATTTTGAGCGGCTGCAAGTCGGCGCCGGAATTGACGAAAGCCAACGCACAAGCCTTGATCCAGGCCAAGCTTGACCAGAGCCCGGCGGTGGGTATCAACATCGCGGTGGACGAGAAGGGGCTGGCAACAGGCGTGGGCGCCAGTTATTGGGCGCGGACCAAGCTCTTTCCCAACAGATTCTGGGCCGACTTCACACTGACCCCCGAAGGCAAGAAGCTGATCAAGCTGGCTAGTGGCGGCGATGCAATCCAGTGGCGCCCGGAAAACGCCGGCGATAAGAATTTTTCAGTAGTGGTGGTGACCGTGGCGGCCCACCCGCTGAAAGTGCACGATCTGGCGGATCCGCAGGATGAAGTGGGCGGAGCGAAGAGTGTTTCATTTGTCGAAAGCCCGAGCCTGGAGGGCGTGCCGAACCCGCTGCAACTGATTTCCAGTGAGCCCGGCAACAAGCTGAGCAGTAGGCACATCGCCACTTTTGTGGTCGATGGGGACGCCTGGAAGCTTCAGAGCATTAACTAGATTTGCGAAAAAACAGCGGGGTGGGGCAGAATGCATTGACCCCACCCCGATTTCTTGTTATTGTTAGAAGGTTCCGCAAGAACGCCTCTGCTCGTGTGTCCTAACGGCGGAGAAGTAGGGAAAGCCCGGTCAGGCTGAAGTTGACGGGGTTGATCCCAGGGTCAGGCGCTCTTAGCCGGCCAGACAGGTCCCCGAAGTCGCTCTTTTCTTGCGAAGGGCAGGGGCAAATCGCATCGGCGCTCGCGCGTTCTCCACCTTGGAGGGCTATGCGGGCCGGAATCGGCGAAACGGAGTTGGCTTTACCCGCAAAACGCGGGGAAACGCCCGGCCACCGTCCCGGTTCTCGTCTGAGATTGGAACGAAGGCAGACGCGAAGCAGTACAGTTGGGCTTCCGTGCGCGTGCGCGATGGTACTCAGATCGTGCGCTTTCGCAGCGGGAGGCCCTATGAGTCTGCGCGCGGCGGTCGAACATGGATTGGCCATCGAATAGGGTGGCAAGGTTTCTTGAAGCGTAAGGAGTTTTGGTTTGCCTACATTCAATCAGTTGGTTCGCAAGGGGCGCACAGCCCCCCGTTACAAGACGGCGTCACCGGCCCTGCAGGCTTCGCCGCAGCGGCGCGGCGTTTGCACTCGCGTGTATACGCAGACCCCCAAGAAGCCGAACTCGGCCCTGCGCAAGGTGGCTCGCGTGCGACTGACCAACGGTATTGAGGTCACCACCTATATCCCCGGCATCGGCCACAACCTGCAGGAGCACTCGATTGTGCTCATTCGCGGCGGCCGCGTGAAGGATCTTCCCGGAGTCCGCTATCACGTGGTCCGTGGAACTCTGGATTCAGTGGGCGTGTCCGAGCGCAAGCAGAGCCGGTCAAAGTATGGGGCCAAGCGCGCCAAGGGCGGCGCGGCAGCCAAGAAGTAAACGCAGCGGGCGGTGGGCAGTGAGCAGAAGAACCTGACCACGCAACCCCTGATGAAGGTAGTAACGACAATGTCCGGTGAACTCCGGATTGTGAACGGAAGAAACTGACCGCTGTTCACTGTCTGCTGTCCACCGACTGAGGATTTTGAGGATTATGCCGAGAAAAGGGCACATTGCGAAGCGGGAAGTGGCGCCGGACCCAGTCTATGGGTCCACGCTGGTCACCAAGTTCGTCAACTCGATGATGTGGGGCGGCAAGAAGTCGACTGCTCAGGGCATCTTTTACGACGCGATGAAGAACCTTGAAGAGAAGGGCGGCGGTGACGATGCCCTCAAGCTCTTCAAAAAGGCGGTGGAGAACTGCAAGCCGCTGCTCGAGGTGAAGACCCGGCGCGTGGGCGGCGCCAACTATCAGGTGCCGATCGAGGTCAATGCCGACCGCCGCACCTCGCTGGCCATTCGCTGGCTGATCAATTACGGCCGCAGCCGCGGCGAGAAGGGCATGACCGACAAGCTGGGAAACGAGCTGCTGGATGCGGCGAACGGGCGCGGCGCGGCGATGAAGAAGAAGGAAGACGTGCACCGCATGGCCGAGGCCAACAAGGCCTTTGCTCATTACCGCTGGTAAGCGGGCGGGAATCGCGAGAGATTTGTGGCCGGAAGCGCTCATGCGCGCCGGCTTCCAGAGGGTCCCAAGTTGCGGACTCGTTGAATTTAGGAAATCCGCGGGCTGAATCGCCCGCAAGGAAGAAACTGCCGTGGCTCGCACTATACCTCTGAATCGTTGCCGGAACATCGGAATCATGGCGCACATCGACGCCGGAAAGACGACAGCGACAGAGCGCATCCTGTTTTATACGGGCATCACGCACCGCATCGGCGAAGTGCATGAAGGCACGGCGACCATGGATTACATGGAGCAGGAGCAGGAGCGCGGCATTACGATCACCTCCGCCGCCACCACCTGCACCTGGAAAGACTATCGCATCAATATTATTGACACCCCCGGTCACGTGGACTTCACGGCCGAGGTCGAGCGCAGTCTGCGTGTTCTGGATAGCGCGGTGGCGCTGTTTGATTCCGTCTCTGGAGTGCAGCCGCAGTCTGAGACCGTGTGGCGTCAGGCCGACAAGTACAAGGTGCCGCGCATCTGCTTCGTCAATAAGATGGACAAGAACGGCGCCGACTTCGAGCACGTTCTGGACACGATCCGCAAGCGGCTGGGCGCTCGTCCCGTCGCGTTGCAGCTTCCCGTCGGTGCAGAGGCTAATTTCAAGGGTGTTATCGACCTGATCGAGATGCAGGCCATCCTCTGGCATGATGAGACGATGGGCGCCGAGTTTTCGATCGAGCCGATTCCCGCCGCATTGCTGAAGAAGGCCGAGGCCTTCCGCCTGCAGTTAATCGAGATTATCGCCGAGACCGACGATGTGCTGCTCGAAAAGTTTCTCGAAGGCGAGACGCCTTCGATTGCCGAACTGAAGGCCGGTATCCGCCAGGCCACCATCGATCTGAAGGTCTTCCCGGTGCTTTGCGGAAGCGCATTCAAGAACAAGGGCGTGCAAACGCTTCTGGATGCGGTCATCGATTACCTGCCCAGTCCGCTGGACAAGCCTCCGGTCGAAGGTCTGAACCCCGACCATCCCGGTCAGGTTGAGGTACGCAAGGCGGAGGATAGCGAGCCTCTTTCGGCTCTCGCCTTCAAGATCATCAACGACCCTTTTGGCAAGCTGGCCTTTGTTCGCGTCTACTCCGGTTCGCTTAAGACTGGCGATACGATCCTCAATCCACGGACTGACAAGACGGATCGCATCGGCCGCCTGGTGAAGATGCACGCCAACAAGCGCGAGGATGTGACAGAGGTTCTGGCCGGCGACATCTGCGCCGTTGTCGGACTCAAAGAATTGAAGACCGGCGATACGCTCTCAGCGCCGAATCATCCCATCGCTCTGGGCGCCATTACCTTCCCGGAGACGGTTATCTCGGTGGCCATCGAGCCCAAGACCAAGGCCGATCAGGAAAAGATGGGCATTGCACTTGCCCGCCTGGCGGACGAGGATCCAACCTTCAAGGTTCATACCGACGAAGAGTCGGGCCAGACGATCATTGAAGGCATGGGCGAGCTGCATCTGGAAATTCTCGTGGACCGCATGAAGCGCGAGCACAAGGTCGAAGCGAATGTCGGCGAACCGAAGGTCGCCTATCGCGAGACTCTTCGCAAGAAGGCCGAGGCTGAGGGCAAGTACATCCGCCAGACCGGTGGCTCCGGCAACTACGGGCATTGCAAGCTGCGCGTCGAGCCGAACACGCCGGGCGCGGGCTACGAGTTCATCAACGAAATCAAGAGCGGTTCGATCCCTAAGGAATACATCAAGCCCATCGATCAGGGCGTGCAGGGTGCAATTGAGTTGGGCATTCTGGCCGGCTATCCGATCGTGGATGTGAAGGTAACGCTCTACGACGGTAGCTACCACGAGGTCGATTCCAACGAAATGGCCTTCAAATTTGCCGGCTCCATCGCCTTCAAGGAAGCCGCGCGCAAGGCTTCGCCGGTGTTGCTTGAGCCGGTGATGGCGGTTGAAGTGACCGTTCCGGAAGAGCACATGGGCACGATCATTGGCGACATCAATTCGCGCCGCGGACGCATCGAAGGCATGGATCATCTGGCCGGGTCGCAGGTCATCAAGGCGATTGTGCCGCTCAAGGAGATGTTCGGTTATGTGAACGACATTCGCTCGTCGACGCAGGGCCGCGCATCGTATTCAATGCAGTTCGCGCGCTATGAAGAGGCTCCGCGCATGATTGCCGAGGAGATTATCGGCAGGGCGCAGGGCAAGTAAGACAGGTTTTGGGGCTGGAGCCGGATGGCCGGCGCCCCCGGTTGAAACGGGCAGTAAAAGCTACGAAAGGGAATTGGGACTTTTATGGCGAAGGAAAAGTTTGATCGCAGCAAGCCGCACGTAAATGTGGGAACGATTGGTCACATTGATCACGGCAAGACGACGCTGACGGCGGCAATCACCAAGGTATTGCAGAAGCACAATCCGAAGAACCAGTTCCGCTCGTTCGATTCGATCGACAACGCGCCGGAAGAGCGGGAGCGCGGCATCACGATCGCCACGGCGCACGTGGAGTACGAGACGGCCAACCGTCACTACGCGCACGTGGATTGCCCTGGTCACGCCGACTACATCAAGAACATGATTACCGGCGCGGCGCAGATGGACGGAGCGATTCTGGTGGTAGCGGCCACGGACGGCCCCATGCCGCAGACCAAGGAGCACGTTCTTTTGGCTCGCCAGGTGGGCGTTCCCTGCGTGCTGGTGTTTCTGAACAAGTGCGACGCGGTGGATGATCCGGAGCTGATCGACCTGGTGGAGATGGAGGTCCGCGAACTGCTGACCAAGTACCAGTTCCCCGGCGACGATGTGCCGGTGATTCGTGGCTCGGCGCTTCTGGCGCTGAACGGCGACCCGGTTTGGGAAGCGAAGATCGACGAGCTGATGGAGGCGGTGGATGCGTTTGTGCCGCGTCCTGATCGCGCGGTTGACCTGCCGTTCCTGATGCCGATTGAAGACATTTTCTCGATCTCCGGACGCGGCACTGTGGTGACCGGGCGCATCGAGCGCGGCAAGGTGAAGGTGGGCGAGGCCTGCGAGATAGTGGGCTTCCGCGAGACCCGGCAGACGGTTTGCACGGGCGTGGAAATGTTCAAGAAGCAGTTGGACGAGGGTATGGCGGGCGACAACGCTGGCATTCTGCTGCGCGGCATTCCCAAGGAAGACGTGGAGCGCGGGATGGTGTTGGCCAAGCCGGGCTCGATCACGCCGCACACGCAATTCAAGGGTTCGGTGTACGTGTTGAGCAAGGAAGAAGGCGGCCGTCATACGCCGTTCTTCAAGGGCTACCGTCCGCAGTTCTACTTCAGGACGACCGATGTCACGGGAGTGGCGCAGTTGCCCGAGGGCGTGGAGATGGTAATGCCGGGCGACAACGTGGAGCTTGATGTGGAGCTGATCACGCCTGTGGCTTTGGAAAAGGGTCTGCGGTTTGCGATCCGCGAAGGCGGCCGCACGGTAGGCGCGGGCACGGTCTCGGAGATTATCAAGTAACGAGTAACAGTGGTCAGTGGACAGCAAAGACCGTTCACTGACCACTGAAGTGCAACGAGGATCAGGGAACAGGGCTGAAGCGGTAAAGCGGCCTGAGCAAGTCGGCACTGATTGCTGATCCCGGAAAAAATCAGGTGCGTGGGCAGCTTATAAGTTGTCTGCGGGGAAGATGGACTGGCATGGTAGGACAGAGGATTCGAATCCGGTTGAAGGCATACGACTATCGTGTGCTAGATACCTCGACCGGCGAGATTGTGGAGACGGCCAAGCGCACCGGAGCAACGGTGGCAGGCCCGATTCCCTTGCCGACGATCAAGAACAAGTATTGCGTGCTGCGTTCGCCCCACGTAGACAAAAAGTCGCGCGAGGCATTCGAAATCCGCACGCACAAGCGGCTGATTGACATTCTCGAACCGACCCAGCAGACGGTGGACGCGCTGATGAAGCTCGATCTGCCGGCCGGTGTCGATGTTGAGATCAAGGCTTTCGAGAAATAACTGACAGTGGTCAGTGAACAGTAAAGGCTCGGAAGAGCCCCGGCAGTGCGATGAATTCAACATCGCATGATGAGGAAAGGAAGACATGGCAGTTACAGGAATTCTGGGTAAAAAGATCGGCATGACGCAGGTCTTCGACGAAAAGGGCGATGTGCATCCGATTACGGTGCTGCAAGCCGGCCCCTGCGTGATTACGCAGTTGAAGACGCTCGCCAAGGACGGCTACGAGGCCGCGCAGATCGGATTGGTCGAGTTTGTCAAGGCCAAGAACGTGACCAAGCCGCAGGCGGGGCACTTTGCCAAGACTGAAGCGCCGCCGGTGAAGGTCATCCGGGAAGTCGCTCTGGAGCTTGACGCCGATGGCGTTGTGGCTGTCAAGGCTGGCGACCGTGTGCTGGTGGACATTTTCTCCGAGGCAAGGTTCGTGGACGTGATCGGCACTTCCAAAGGCCGGGGCTTTGCCGGCGTAGTGCGCCGTCACGGTTTCGCGGGTGGCCCCAAGTCACACGGCCATATGTTCCAGGTGCAGGGTTCGATCGGCGCCTCCAGCTATCCTTCTCGCGTCTTTCCGGGTCAGCGTATGCCTGGCCACATGGGAGCCGAGCAGGTGACAGTGCGCAATCTGCGCATTCGCGGCATCGATCTGGAAGAGAACCTTCTGATGGTCGAGGGCGCGGTGCCCGGAAGCCGTGAAGGCTATGTGCTGATCTCCAAAGCCAAGATTCCACCGCGCGAGCGCCGTGGGTTCGCTGGCTTGGGCACGGTCGATCCGTTGAAGGCTTCGAAGAAGCTTGGCAAACGTAAATAGCCACCTGCGGTGGGGCCAAACGCGCCTAGCGGCGCAACGATATTGAAAGCTGGCAAGAGTATCTGCTGGCAGAAGAAGAAGACGATGGCGAATTTGGATGTATTGAACATGAACGGCGACAAAGTGGGCACGCTGGAGCTTTCCGACGCGCTCTTTGGGCCGGACTCGGTGAACGAGGCTCTGCTGTGGGAGGCGGTCAAGCACTACCGCGCTTCTCTGCGCCAGGGCACGCACAAGACCAAGAGCCGCACCGAAGTCGCCGGTTCTGGCAAGAAGCTGTGGAAGCAGAAGGGCACGGGCCGTGCGCGTATCGGCTCCGTCCGGTCTCCTTTATGGCGTCATGGCTATACGGTGCATGGACCTCAGCCGCGCAGCTACGATTACGCCTTTCCGCGCAAGAAGCTGTTGGGTGCGCTCCGCTCGGCCTTGGCCGCGAAGCTGGCCGACGGCAAGCTGACGGTGGTTGACTCGCTCGAGATCAAGGAAGCTAAGAGCAAGCTTTACCGCGCCGCGCTTACCAAGCTCGATGTCACGCGCACGGCTTTGCTGGTTGAGAGCAGTAAGACGCTGACCTCGGCGCTGGTGCTTGGTGCGCGCAACCTCAAGGGCGTGGAGTTGGTGCTCAACAACGAGGTGCATCCTTACGATCTGCTCCGCTATGAACGGGCCATCTTCTCGACGGCTGCGATCGAGCAGTTGACCGAGATGCTGGAGAAAAATGCGTCGAAGCGCAAGCTTGCCGCGCAGACGGAGGCCGCATAATGCCGACACTCTACAACGTGATTCGCCGCCCTCTGATTACCGAAAAGGGGCTGAGCGTGAAGGAAACCGAGGGGACGCTGGTTTTTGATGTCGCCCCCGATGCTTCGAAGACCGAAGTGAAGCAGGCCGTAGAAGCACTTTTCAAGGTGAAGGTCTCCGCGGTTCGCACCGCAAATGTAGTTGGCAAGGAGCGCCGCCGCGGCAAGTTCGCGGGCTTCCGCCCGGACTGGAAGAAGGCTTACGTCCGGCTGAAGCAGGGCGAGAAGCTGCCTGAGTACGTAAGCAACTTGTAAGAAGCAGCTATCGGCTCCTGGATGGCCCAGTTGGGGAGCGAATTCAGGAGTTGGGCGCAAAAGTTTGATGAGCAGGACGAGTTAGAGGCTGGCAACTGGAAGCTGACAGCTCGTCAAGGACAAACGACTATGGCAATCAAGACATACAGACCGGTAACGCCGACCCTGCGCTTTCAGACCACGCAGGTTAATGACGACCTGACGACGGATAGGCCGCACAAGCCGCTTCTGGCGGTCAAGCAGCGCACCGGCGGACGCCGCAATCAGGGCGATCTGACCATGCGCCATCAGGGTGGCGGCCACAAGCAGATGCTGCGCCTGATCGATTTCAAGCGCGAGAAGTATGGCATCCCAGGGCGCGTCGCGACGATCGAATACGATCCAAACCGTTCGGCCCGCATCGCTCTGATTCATTATCTGGACGGCGAGAAACGCTACATCCTGCAGCCGGTTGGCTTGAAGGTGGGCGCGACGGTCAGCAGCGGCCCGGACGCCGACATTCTGGTCGGAAACGCTTTGCCGCTGAAGAATATTCCCTCCGGCACAACGGTTCACGCAATCGAATTGAGGCCGGGCAAGGGTGCTCAGATGGCGCGTTCGGCCGGAACGCAAGCGCAGCTGGTGGCCAAGGAGGGCGAGTACGCCCTGCTCAAGCTGCCCTCGGGCGAGACCCGCAAGGTGCTGGTTGAGTGCATGGCGACGATTGGCCAGGTGGGCAACACGGACCACGAGAACATCTCGATAGGCAAGGCTGGACGCAACCGCTGGAAGGGTATTCGCCCTGCCAATCGCGGCGTCGTCATGAACCCGGTGGATCACCCGCACGGCGGCGGCGAGGGCAAGACCTCGGGCGGACGTCATCCGGTGACTCCGTGGGGCCAGCCGACCAGGGGCTACAAGACACGCAACAACAAGCGGACCGACGCGTTCATTGTCAGCCGCCGGGCGAAGTAGAGGAGCTGAGGATTTATGGCACGTTCAACAAAGAAGGGCCCGTTCGTGGATGCGCACCTCACCGTCAAGATCGAGGTGCTCAACCAGGCCAACGACAAGAAGGTTGTCAAGACCTGGTCGCGCCGCTCGACGATCTTTCCCGAGTTTGTGGGCCACACCATTGCGGTTCACAACGGCAAGAAGTTTGTTCCGGTGTACGTGACCGAGAACATGGTGGGTCACAAGTTGGGCGAGTTTGCGCCCACGCGCACCTTCAAGGGACACACCGGGGGCAGCAAGGCTGTCGAGACCAGCGCCAAGCCGCGGTAAGGAACCAGGGACTAGGGACCAGGGACTAGGGACTGCGATGCAGAACCGGCCGCTGGCGGAGATTGAGGACAGACTAATGGCAGTCGAGACAAGGGAATACCGGGCCGAGGCCAAGTTCCAGCGCGTGTCGCCGCAAAAGGCGCGCTTGGTGCTCGACCTGATCAAGGGCCGGGGGGTTGAGGAGGCGCTTACCGTCGCAGCCTTCACCAAGAAGCGCATCGCCCCGGTGATTCACAAGCTGTTGACCTCGGCGGTGGACAACGCCAAGTATGTGGCCGGTGAGCAGGGCATCGATCTGGACGTGGACAACCTCTACGTCAAGCTGGCCTTGGCCAACGACGGGCCGCGCATGAAACGCATCCGTCCAGCGCCGATGGGCCGCGCCTTTCGCTATCAGCGCAGGCTGACGCACATTGTTCTTTCAGTGGCCGAACGCGTGGCAGCCGGTGGTCTGGTGACCAAGGTCGAAGCGCTTCCGGTCGAGCCGAAGCCGGCCAAGGCTAAGGTCGAGGAGTCGAAAGCGGCGCCCAAGGCAGCTAAAGCAGCCAAGGTGAAGGCCGAAGAGCCGAAGGCGACGCCCAAGGCAACCAAGAAGAAGGCCGAGGAGCCGCAGGCAGCGCCCAAGGCAACCAAGAAGAAGGCCAGCACCAAGGCCTAGAGGGTATTGAGGAAAATAGCATGGGACAGAAAGTCCATCCTTACGGATTCCGGCTGGGAGTGAACAAGCCGTGGCGTTCGCGCTGGTTCTCTGAGCGCGACTATAGCAAGCTCCTGGTCGAGGACGTGAAGCTCAAGGCTGAGCTGCGCGAAAAGCTGAAGGCCGCTGGCGTCAGTTCGGTAGAGATCGAGCGGCCGGGCAACAAGCTGCGCTTTCTTATCCGCACCGCCCGGCCGGGCATTGTGATTGGCCGCAAGGGCGCGGAGATTGACAAGCTCAAGACCGAGCTTGGCAAGCGCACCAACCGTGATGTCTTCATCGACATCATCGAGGTGAACAAGCCCGAGCTGGATGCGCAACTGGTCTCCGAGAACATCGCGCTGCAACTGGAAAAGCGCGTCAGTTTCCGCCGCGCTATGCGCAAAAGCGTGGATTCGGCGCTCCGCTTCGGCTGCAAGGGAATCAAGGTGAGGGTCTCGGGCCGCCTTAACGGTAATGAAATTGCCCGTTCGGAGTGGTACCTGCAGGGGCGGTTGCCGCTGCACACGCTCCGCGCCGACATCGATTACGGCTTCACCGAAGCGCACACGACGTATGGTGTGATTGGCGTGAAGACGTGGATCTATCGCGGCGACATCTACGAGCAGAAGCGCCGTCAGGCGCCCCCGGTGGGCACGTCGGTGTTTTAGAAGCAGTGATCAATGGTCAGTGATCAGTGATCAGTTTTGGTTCTGAGTTTTTGAAGGTTAGTTGCAGAATTCAGTTGTGAGTGGTCGAGCCGTTTGTTAGGCGGAGACTAACTGGCCACTGATCACTGACCACTGACCACTGTTTTCGAGGATTTTCGTTATGTTGATGCCAAAGAAGGTGAAGTTCCGCAAGCAGCAGAAGGGCAAACGCCGGGGCAAGGCGTGGCGCGGCTCTACGATTTCGTTCGGTGAATATGGTCTGCGCGTTATGGAGTGCGGCTACATCACCGACCGCCAGATCGAGGCCAGCCGTATCGCCATGACCCGCTTCATCAAGCGCGGCGGCAAGATCTGGCTGCGCCTGTTCCCGGATAAGCCCATCACCAAGAAGCCGGCCGAAGTTCGAATGGGCTCGGGCAAGGGTGCACTGGACCATTGGGTTGCAGTGGTGCGGCCGGGCAAGATCCTCTTCGAGATGGAAGGCGTGGACCCGGCAACAGCGCGGGAGGCCATGCGTCTGGCGTCGAACAAACTGCCGTTGCTCACGAAGTTCGTGATGCGGCCGGGCGCTGAAAAGGTTGAGGCCGCGGCCAAGTAAGACAGCTTCTGGCAGCTAGCCACTGGCTTTTAGCTCGGAGCCGCAAGCGGCGATTGTTTACGGAGAACAAGCTGGAAGCTAGAGGCTAAAAGCTAGCGGCTGGTTGGAGAGAGAAACACAATGGAACTCGATAAGATTCGCAATATGAGCGACGAGGAACTGACGCATCAGGCGAAGAGCACCGCCGAGCAACTGTTCCGGCTTCGCTTTCAGGTCTCGCTGGGGCAGAACGACGGAGTGAAGAAGCTCCGCGAGATGCGCAAGGAGATCGCACAGATCAAGACCGTAGCCCGGGAGCGCGAACTGGGCATTCGCGGCGAGGCGGCCAATGCAGGCGCGGCCGCGGACAGCAAGAAGGGAGCCCGCTAAATGACGGCGACAAAAGAGGCAGTGCAGGCGCCGGCGACCGTAGGCGCCCGGCGAAATGAAAAGGTTGGCCAGGTGGTTTCGACCAAGATGCAGAAGACCATTGTGGTCGAGGTCGAGATGCGCAAGGCTCATCCCAAGTACAAGCGGATCGTGCGCTCGACCAAGAAGTTCTATGCCCACGACGAGCAGAGTTCGGCGCGAATGGGCGATGTGGTGCGCATCCGCGAGACCCGTCCGCTGAGCAAGCTGAAGCGGTGGGCTCTCGAAGAAATCGTACGGCGTTCAGCCCTCGGCCAACTCGAGGACACGGCGCCCAACGCTGCCAGCTAGCGCGCGAGCGTGGTGGCAAGCCTGTAGCTTCTGGCCTCTGGCTTCTGACCATTTTGCGGGTAAGTAAGGTTGAGCTGGAAGATTTTGAAGTTCAAAGCTGGTAGCTGGAAGCTGGCAAGGAGAAGAACCCATGGCTGTGCAAATGAGGACCATGCTCGCGGTAGCCGATAACTCCGGCGCACGCAAGCTGCAAGTGATTCTGCCGCTGGGCGGCGGGTTAGGCAAGAAGGCCGGTCTGGGCGACATCGTGACCGCCGCTGTAAAGGAAGCCTCGCCCGACGGTACTGTGAAGAAGGGCAAGGTAGTGAAGGCTGTTATCGTCCGCACTCGCAAGGAGCATCGCAGGCGCGACGGAACCTATATCCGTTTCGACGAGAATGCCGCCGTGGTGATTGACGATACTCACGAGCCGGTTGGCACGCGCGTTTTTGGCCCTGTAGCGCGCGAACTGCGCGAGAAGAAGTTTTTGAAGATTGTTTCGCTGGCCCCGGAAGTTGTTTAACAGTGGTCAGTGAACAGTGAACAGTGGTCGGTTTTTGCTGTGGTGTTTGAGGTTTTGATCGCTCGATTCAGTTCTGGTTGTTAGATGCCTGATATGGCAAGGAAAGAACTGATCACTGATCACTGACCACTGACCACTGCATTTGGAGAGAAGATGCCGAGTTTGAATATTCATCGCAATGATACGGTCAAGGTCCTCAGAGGCTCGGACCGCGGCAAGACGGGCCGCGTGCTGCGCGTTTTTCCTGACAAGGGCACCGTTCTGGTGGAGCATGTGCGCGTAGTCAAAAAGACGGTTTCCAGCAAGCAGGGACAGCGGACCAAGGGCGGCATCGCCGAGCAGGAATCGCCCATCGACGTTTCGAACGTCGCGCTGGTCTGCCCCAATTGCGGCCCTGCGCGCGTGGGATCGAAGACCGAAGGCGACGTCAAGGTTCGCGTCTGCAAGAAGTGCGGGCAGACGCTGCCGACCAAGAAGTAGAGGAATCAATGTCCTGCACGGAATGAGCGATAAAGCTCATTCCGTGCGGCCAGCACCTTCCGCAACGGTAAACGGCCCCTCGATACGAGTTGTGGCTACTCCGGGCGCCGGAAGAAAGAGAGCAAAGCATCATGGCGGCAAGACTGAAAGAGAAGTATCACAAGGAGATCAAGCAGGCTCTCAAGAAAGAGCTGGGGCTTGAGAACTCGATGGCTGTGCCCGAGTTGAAGAAGATCGTCATCAACATGGGCCTGGGCGAGGCCACGCAGAACACCAAGCTATTGGATCCACTGGTGGCCGACCTGGCGGCGATAGCCGGGCAGAAGCCGGTGACCACCAAAGCGAAGAAATCGATTGCGGCCTTCAAAGTGAGAGAGGGCATGTCGATTGGCGCCATGGTCACACTGCGCAATGAAAAGGCTTACGAGTTCCTGGATCGCCTGATTTCGACCGCGCTACCCAGAGTGCGCGACTTCCGCGGCGTGTCCACCAAGAGTTTCGACGGGCGCGGCAACTACACGCTCGGATTGCGCGACCAGCTCATCTTTCCTGAAATTGACTACTCCAAGGTGGAGAAGTTGAAGGGGATGAATATCACCATCGTGACCACGGCGAAGGATGACAACCAGGCGCGGGCGCTGCTGAAGCACTTTGGAATGCCGTTCCGGCAGGGCGCATAAGGGGATTTGAGGATTTATGGCAACTACTGCAAAAAGGGTGAAAGACGCGCGGAAGCCGAAGTTCAGCTGCCGCAAGCACAACCGGTGCCAGCTTTGCGGGCGGCCGCGCGGGTTTTTGCGCAAGTTTGGCGTCTGCCGCTTGTGCTTCCGCGCGCTGGCGCTCAAGGGCGAGATTCCCGGCGTAGTCAAGTCGAGCTGGTAGCAAGACATATTGGTTAGCGATCAGTGAACAGTGGCCAGTTCTGTTGGTTCTGGAGCGAGCCGCTGAGGTAAAAGCGAGAGTTTTTACTAACCACTGTTCACTGTCCACCGAACACTGTAGGGACATTCCCGCTGGTTCTCCTGTATTGGGAGCGAACGGGGAATGAAGGAGAATGAATGAGTCTGACCGACCCAGTAGCCGATTTTCTGGCGCGCATCCGGAACGCAATCCGGGCGCGTCATCAGAAGCTGGATGTTCCGGCTTCGAAGCTGAAGACAGAGATTGCCCGCATCCTCAAGGAAGAGGGCTATATCTCGAACTACAAGACCCAGGAAGAGGAAGGCAAGCTGATTCTCCGCGTGTACCTGAAGTACGGCGGAGCGGAAGCGGCCATCCGCGACTTGGCGCGCATCTCGCGTCCCGGTTGCCGCGTGTACATCGGCCACGACGAGATCAAGCGCGTCCAGGGCGGGCTGGGCATCTCGATCATGACCACCCCCAAGGGTGTAATGACCGGCCGTCAGGCGCGCCGCGAAGGCGTGGGCGGCGAGCTGCTCTGCGAAGTTTGGTAAATGCAGTGGTCAGTGGCCAGTGAACAGTGGTAAGCAAAAATTGTTCACCGTTCACTGAGAACTGTTCACTGTTTTACAGGCTGCAGTGGAACGAGGGAGCGAATCTGCCCCGCCGGGACTCGCAAGCCAGATGAAGGATTGATTCGATGTCGCGTATTGGAAAGAAACTCATTCCGCTGCCCCCGGGCGTGAAGTATACCGTCGAGGGCAATACAGTGCTGGTCGAAGGCCCCAAGGGCAAGGTGTCAGCGCTCATCGCCCCCGGCATTTCGCTCGAAACCAAAGACGGCATTTTGCACGTCAACCGCGAGAACGACAAGCAGGCCGCGATGCACGGGCTGACGCGCTCTCTCGTTGCAAATGCGGTTCAGGGCGTCACCTCGGGCTGGAAGAAGGAATTGGATATTGTGGGCATCGGCTATCGCGCCGAGCTGAAGGGCAAGGGCACAGTGGTCTTCACCCTTGGCTATTCGCATCCCATCGAGTTTCCGCTGCCGACGGGCATTGACGTAGCCATTGACCCCAAGCAGCTCCACCTGGTTATTTCCGGCATCGACCGGCAAAAGGTGGGCCAGGTTGCGGCTGATATGCGTTCGCTGCGCAAGCCCGACCCGTACAAGAACAAGGGCGTGCGCTACTCCGACGAGAAGCTGAAGAAGAAGGCCGGCAAGACAGGCGCCAAGTAAGAAAGGCAGGGACTAGGGACTAAGGGACTAGGGAGTAGTTGAAACAGCGAATATCGGCAACAATTTGCTAGTCCCTTAGTCCCTAGTCCCTGGTCCCTAAATTCAACCGAACGGGGCCGCAGGGCAGCTCCGCTGATAGGAACGAGAGACCATGATCACCGAAGTTAAGAGAAACGCAATTCGCCAGCGCATTCACCAGCGCATCCGCCGCAAGCTTTCCGGAACCGGGGAGCGTCCGCGGTTGAATGTTTACCGCTCGCTCAACCACATCTACGCGCAGGTGATCGACGACCAGAAGGGCGAGACGCTGGCTTCGGCTTCGACGCTGGCCTTGAAAGTGAAGACCGGCGGCAACATTGCTGCGGCCAAAGAGATCGGCAAGGCAGTCGCTGAGGCGGCTGTCAAGCAAGGCATCAAGAAGGTGGTCTTCGATCGCGGCGGCTACCTCTATCACGGGCGCATCAAGGCCTTGGCCGACGCCGCCCGCGAAGCAGGCCTGGAGTTCTGAGCTTCGCTCTTTGGCGAGCGTATTGGAAAGTTTTCCGAGGGCGCAGCGTGAGCCGCCCGGAAGGACAGACGAGAGAGCAATGACGATATTGAAGAAGAAAATCGATGCCAACCAGTACAACCTGAAGGATCAGGTGGTCTCCATCAATCGCGTGACCAAGGTGGTCAAGGGCGGCAAGAATATGTCGTTTGCCGCGCTGGTGGTGGTGGGCGATCCCACAGCCGGGGTGGTCGGCCACGGTTCGGGCAAAGCGAAGGAAGTTCCCCAGGCGATCCGCAAGGGGATTGAGGCGGCCAAGAAGAATCTGATCCGGGTTCATCTGACCGAGACCACCATTCCGCATCTTGTCCTGGGCCATTTCGGCGCCGGGCAGGTGCTGTTGAAGCCGGCCCCCGAAGGCACTGGCGTAATTGCCGGCGGCGCGGTGCGCGCGGTGATGACCTCGGTCGGTGTGCAGAACGTGCTCACCAAGAGCCTGGGTTCGCCCAATCCGCACAACGTCATCAAGGCCACCTTCGACGCCCTGGTGCAGTTACGCGACCGGGCCGAAGTGGCCAACATGCGCGGCAAGTCGGTTGAGGAGCTTTAGCAATGACTGAGACCAAGATGATTCGCATTCAGTACTATCGCTCGAAAAACTCCACGCCTTACACGCACCGGGCGGTGGTCAAGGGCCTAGGCTTTACGCGGCTCAACCAGATTGTCGAGCGCGTGGATACGGACTCCACACGCGGCATGGTCAAGGCCATTCCGCATTTGGTTCGCATCCTGGAAGATTAGTGAACAGCCGTTACTGACCACTGTTCACTGACCATTGCTTCAACAACGCGAGTCGGCAGGCAGCAAGCCTGTCCGGCGCTACAGCGAGGAAATCATGGCAACTAGAAATCTATCGAATTTGCGCGCGCCCAGAAAAGCTAACACCGGGCGCAAGCGTGTGGGCCGGGGCATGGGTTCCGGCATGGGCAAGACTTCAACCCGCGGCCACAAGGGCCAGGGTTCCCGCACCGGCACCAGCCTGATGCGCGGTTTTGAAGGCGGCCAGATGCCGTTGCACCGCCGTTTGCCCAAGCGCGGCTTTACCAACATCTTCCGCACTGAGTACACGGTAGTGAATCTGGACCGGCTTGTGGAGCATATCGAGGGGCTGGACGTCACCGAGATTACTCTGGAACACTACAAGAAGCTTGGACTGGCCTCGAGCAAGAAGGCGCTGATCAAGGTTCTTGGCTCCGGCGAGCTGACCTCGGCTCTCACCATTCACGCGCACAAGTTTTCCAAGTCCGCCGTCGAGAAGATCGAAAAGGCTGGCGGCAAAGTTGTGGTTCTGGGCGGCGAAGCTCCAGTGGCAGCTAAGAAGGGGAAACTGGTCGCCAAGGCGTCCAGATAGGAACCTGTGGGGCCCGATTAGGACACGCAAGAGCCTGCACCGTTAAGATGGTCAATGGCAGAGATTCGAGGGTCGACAAAGGCCCTGAACGAAGCGGATAACCAATCATGCTTGAGAAGTTTCTTAATATCTTCCGGATTCCCGACCTGCGCAAGCGGGTGCTCTTCATGCTCGGCATTCTGGCCGTCTATCGTCTGGGCGCGTGGATTCCCACGCCGGGCGTCGATACCCACATGCTGGAGCGGATGTTCGACCAGCAGGGCGGTTCCTCTCTCGGCCTGATGAACCTGTTCGGCGGCGGCAACCTGCGCCGCATGACAGTCTTCGCCTTGGGCATCATGCCCTACATCACGGCGTCGATTATCTTTCAGTTGCTCACCGTGGTCTACGAGCCGCTGGCGCGCATTCAGAAGGAAGGCGAGCTGGGCCGGCGCAAGATCACGCAGTGGACTCGCTATATGACAGTGATTCTGGCGGCCTTGCAGTCGATCGGCATCGCGTTCATGCTCACCAGGGGCGGCATGGTTCTCCACCCGGGCGTTCCCTTCCTGCTGATGACGGTGCTGACACTGACCACCGGCTCCGCGTTCATCATGTGGCTGGGCGAGCAGATTACTGATCGCGGCATCGGCAACGGTATGAGCCTGCTCATCTTTGCCGGCATCGTTGCCGGCCTGCCCCGCGGCGTGATGGACCTGATTCAGAAGGTTCAGACTAACCAGTGGGGATCATTCACCATCATCGCCATGGCTTTGCTGATTGTGGGCATGGCGGCCGTGGTGGCCTTCATCGTCTTCGTCGAGCGCAGCGAGCGGCGCATCCCCATTCAGAGCGCGCGGCGCATCGTCGGCCGTCGCATGATGGGCGGCCAATCCAGCCATTTGCCCCTCAAGGTCAACTCCGGCGGCGTCATGCCGGTCATCTTCGCCGCCTCCATTCTCTCGGCTCCGATGATGCTCGGCCAATCCGAGTTTGTGCAGAACAGCAAGCTCTTGCAGCCCATCATGCAGGCTCTCCAGCCCGGTTATCCGTGGTACGAGCTGCTCTACGTCCTGTCCATCATCTTCTTCGCATACTTCTATGTGTCGATCATCATGAAGCCGGACGACATTGCCGACAACTTCCGCAAGTCAGGCTCCTTCATTCCTGGCATTCGGCCCGGCAAGCGCACCTCGGACTTCATCAATGACATCCTCACCCGTATGACCTTGGTCGGCGCACTGTACCTGATTATCATTTCGCTGGTGCCTACCTTCCTGATCTCGGGCATCCGTTTCGACAAGGTGTGGCTCATCGGCAGGTTCTTTGAGAGCTTGCCAAACTGGACCACGCACGGACTTGGAGTTAATTTCTACTTTGGCGGCACCTCGCTGCTCATTGTGGTAGGCGTGGCCATGGACACCATTAACCAGATCGAATCGCAGCTGATTATGCGCCATTATGACGGCTTTTCTCCGCGCTCCGGTCGCATTCGCGGAAGGAAAACCTGGTAATGTCTACTTCTAGTTCCACCGTAAGTCAGGGTCGCGAAGAGGGTCGGAAGACCCCCCTTCCCGGCCCGATTCTTTTGTTGGGCGCTCCGGGCGTGGGTAAAGGCACCCAGGCCAAAGAACTCGTCAAACTGTGGGGCATTCCGCAGATCTCCACCGGCGACTTGCTGCGCGCCAATGTGTCCCAGGGCACCGAATTGGGCAAGACGGCCAAGGAAATCATGGGACGTGGCGAACTGGTTCCCGATTCCCTGGTCAATGAGATGGTCGCGGTGCGGCTCGCTCAGCCTGACACAGCTAACGGATACATTCTGGACGGCTTTCCGCGCACCCTTGTCCAGGCCGCCTGGCTGGATGACCGTTTGGCCGCTCAGGATACAGGTTTGCATGTGGTTGCCGTCAGTATCAAGGTGGACTATAATCAACTCTTGCGCCGTATCACCGGGCGCAGGAATTGCCCCGTCTGCCAGACCATTTATAACGTCTACGGGAAACCTCCTCAAAAGGAAGGCTTTTGCGACGTGGACGGCGCTGCGCTGGCCCAGCGAGCCGACGACACGGAAAAGGTCTTCGAGGAGCGCATGCGCGCTTATGCGGCATCGACCGCGCCGGTTGTCGAGCACTACCGAGCCTTGGGGCGGTTTGCGGAAGTGGATGGAGACCGGCCGATTGCGGAGATCGCAGCCGGAATTGTTGGAGCCGTCAAACGCTTGCGCCAATAGCGCAGCCGGACGGCAAGTTTGTGCGTAAGTAGCTGGCGGTCAGAGCGCAGTGAGCAGTGAACAGTAAATGCCCGGTTCGGCATCTTGACTGACCACCGACCACTGTTCGCTGTCCACTGATTTGGAAAGATGGTTGAGTGCCGGTAGTACTGAAGTCGCCCAAAGAGATCGAGAAGATGCGCCGCGCGGGCCAGGTGGTTCGCGAGGTACTCGAGTTGGTGCGGGGCCTCATCAAGCCGGGCGTCACCACGCTGGATCTTGAGAAGGCGGCAGAGGCGCGCACCAAGGCGTTGGGCGCCAAACCGGCCTTCAAGGGCTATCACGGTTACCCTTGCGTGCTGTGCACCTCGGTCAACAGTGAAGTGGTGCATGGCATTCCGTCGTCCAAGCGGGTCCTCAAGGAAGGGGAGATCGTTTCGGTCGACTTTGGGGCATTTGTTGAGGGGTATTGCGGAGACGCGGCCATCACCGTGCCGGTGGGCGAGAAGATCGACCCGGAGACGGCCCGGCTGATGAAGGTTACCGAGGCTTCGCTGCACGCTGCAATCGGCGTGGTGCGGCCGGGGGCAACCCTGGGAGATGTGGGCTTCGCCGTACAGAAAGTGGTTGAAGCTGCGGGTTTCTCGGTAGTACGGGATTTTGTGGGCCACGGCATCGGAGTCCACATGCACGAAGATCCTCAGGTGCCGAACTTTGGTGAAGCGGGCCGGGGCATGAAACTGCGCGCCGGCATGGTAATCGCCATCGAGCCCATGGTGAATGCGGGCAAGCCGGATGTCGTGGTTCTGGAAGACGGCTGGACGGCAGTCACCGCGGATGGAAGCATGAGCGCTCATTTTGAGCACTCGGTGGCGGTGACCGCCACCGGAGCGAGAATCTTAACCGAGTAGCACGCTCGGGATTACAGGCCGGTTGGGCATCAGCGCGCCGGCGGAAGTGGATGCGGTTTGTCGAAGGAAGATGCGATTGAGGTTATGGCCGTGGTCACCGAGACGCTGCCCAATGCCATGTTCAAGGTCAAGCTCGAGAATAATCACGAGGCGCTGACCCATGTCTCGGGAAGGATGCGCAAGAACTTCATCCGCATTCTGCCTGGCGATCGCGTGGCCGTGGAGTTGAGTCCCTACGACCTGAATCGCGGGCGGATTGTTTATCGCTACAAGTGAATTTTTTGTAACCCGCGCCTGGATTTTGAGCGCGGAGAAGGGCAGTAGAAGATGAAGGTTCGTGCATCGGTCAAGAAGATTTGCGTGAAATGCAAGGTCATCACCCGCCGTGGGGTGGTCAGGGTGATCTGCGAAAACGCAAAGCACAAGCAGCGCCAGGGCTAACGCCTTCTGGCATACACGGGACGCTCCAAGGCAAAATGAGAGGCTAGTTAGCCTGAGTCAAGGCTTGCGATGAACCTCTGGGAGTCAACCGCTTAACCCGTGCGAACCGGCTGAGGCCGGAGGCACACAACCGGAAGCAGCAAAGGAATTCGAATGGCACGTATTGCTGGCGTCGATCTGCCCCGCAACAAGCAGGCAAGAATCGCGCTCACATACATCTTCGGCATCGGAAATCCTCGCGCGCTCACTATTCTGGCGAAGGCGAATGTTGACGCCTTCAAGAAGATCCAGGATCTGGGCGAGGACGAGGTCAACCGCATCCGCCAGGTGATCGAGGACGAAGGAAACGTCGAGGGCGACCTGCGCAAGGACGTCCAGATGCACATCAAGCGTCTCATCGACATTCAGAGCTATCGCGGCACGCGTCACCGGCGTGGTCTGCCGGTTCGCGGTCAGCGCACACACACCAACGCCCGCACCCGCAAGGGCCCGCGCAAGGGCACAGTTGCCGGCAAAAAGAAAGCGACGGGTAAAACCTAATGGCGAAACCAGAGCAGAAAGCCGGCGCCGGCAAGGCGGGCAAGAACAAGAAATTCAAGAAGCGCGAGCGCAAGAATGTGCCGTTTGGCATTGCGTACGTGCAGGCCACATTCAACAACACCATCGTCACCATCACCGATCCGGTGGGCAACACATTGAGCTGGAAGAGTTCGGGCTCGCTCGGCTTCCGCGGCTCGCGCAAGGGTACACCCTTCGCGGCGCAGCAGGCAGCCTCGAACGCCGCCAGCATGGCGCGCGATCACGGTCTGCGCGCGGTCGATGTGCGGGTTTCCGGTCCGGGTTCGGGCCGCGAGTCGGCTATCCGCGCACTGGCTGCTGCCGGTGTCGAGGTGCGAACCATCCGCGACGTGACGCCGGTACCGCACAACGGCTGCCGTCCGCCCAAGCGCCGCAGAGTGTAATTGCAGTGAACAGTGGACAGTGATCAGTGAACAGCCTGCGGGCACTTACTGATCGCTGTTCACTGACCACTAACTACTGAAACAAGGGCCGGGACGAAATGTCCTCCGGACACGTAAACCGGCCGTCATCTGAAGTCAGGAGAAGAAATGGCACGTTATACCGGAGCAGTCTGCCGCCTCTGCCGTCGAGAGGCTACCAAACTTTTTTTGAAAGGCGCCAAGTGCGCCTCCGACCGTTGCCCGCTAGAGAAGCGTAACTTTCCCCCGGGCCAGCACGGCAAGGACCGCAAGGCCAAGATCGTGGGCTATGGCTTGCAACTGCATGAAAAGCAGAAGGCCAAGCGTATGTACTTCACCCTCGAAAGCCAGTTCCGCGAGTACTACGAGAAGGCCAACCGCGCCTCGGGCGTGACCGGCGAACTGCTGATTCAGCAGCTAGAGCGCCGCTTGGACAACGTAGCTTTCCGGCTCGGCTTTGCCATGTCGCGCCGCCAGGCTCGCCAGGTGGTCCGTCACGGACACGTCGAAGTCAACGGTCGCAAGGTCAACATTCCTTCCTACCAGGTGAACGCGGGCGACGAAATCAAGATCCGCGAGAACGCCAAGAAGCTCATCATCATCGAGCAGGGCGCGCAGTACGCCGCGCAGAGCCCCGTGCCCGCATGGCTGGAAGCAAGCTTTGAGAACCTTTCGGGCCGCGTGCTCCATCTGCCCAAGCGTCAGGACGTGAACCTGCCCATCAACGAGCAGCTCATCGTCGAACTGTACAGCAAGTAATAGTGAACAGTGGGCAGTGAACAATGGACAGTGAGAACACCCGATTGGGTCCTTACTGACCATTGTTCACTGACCACTGTCCACTGCATTCCAAACAGAAGGAGAACTTGCGCGGCCGCCGCAAAATGCATCGCGACGTACATGCCGCGCGGGAAACGAGACAAGATATGCTTTGGAGAGGATTTCAAAAGCCCAAGCGCCTGGCAGTTGATGCCGAGACGCTCACCGACACATTCGGCAAGTTCAGCGCCCAGCCCTTTGAGCGCGGCTTTGGCACCACCATCGGCAACGCATTGCGCCGCACCCTGCTCAGCTCCATCGAGGGCGCCGCGGTCACCGCGATTCGCATCGAGGGCGTGCTTCACGAGTTCCAGTCCATCTCGGGCGTGGTCGAGGACGCGACAGACATCATCCTGAACCTCAAGCAGGTTCCCTTCAAGCTCACGGGCGACGGTCCCAAGGCGCTTTATCTGCGCGCCGACCAGCCCGGCGTGGTCACCTCGGGAATGATCGAGGCCGACGGCGACGTCGAAATTCTCGACAAGAACATCTATATTGCCACCCTCTCTGAAGGCGGCAAGCTCGACATGGAAATGCGCCTCAAGCGCGGCCGCGGCTATATCTCCGCAGACAAGAACTTCGACGCCGACCTCGGCCTCGGCTTTATCCCCGTGGACTCGGTTCACTCGCCGGTGCGCCGCGTCAACTACGGGGTGGAAGCCGCTCGCCTGGGCCAGATCACCGATTATGACAAGCTCACCCTTGAAGTGTGGACCAACGGAGCCGTGTTGCCCGCCGATGCAGTCGGCCTGGCCGCCAAGCTTCTCAAAGACCACATGAACATCTTCATCAACTTCGAAGAGGAGATTGAGGCCGACGGGCGTGGCGAAGAAGGCCGCACTCTGCTGCGCAACGACAATCTCAACCGCTCGGTCGAAGAGCTGGAGTTGAGCGTTCGCAGCTACAACTGCCTGAAGAACGCCAACATCCAATCCATCGGCGAACTGGTGCAGAAGACCGAAGCCGAGATGCTCAAGACCAAGAACTTCGGCCGCAAGAGCCTCAACGAGATCAAGGAAATCCTCGCCCAGATGGGCCTCTCGCTGGGCATGAAGATCGACGAGCAAGGCAACGCCGTTCCCGGACCCACCAGCATTTCGCCCGCCGCCGCTCTGGCCGCCAACTACAGCCACTTCGACGACGAGGACGAGCCGCTGGATTCCGTGGACCTGGAATTGCCCACCGAGACTGAGAACTTTTAATAGTGAGCAGTGGCTAGTGATTAGTGGCCAGCAAAAACCCGTTCGGGCTTCGTTGCTGTCCACTAATCACTGGCCACTAACCACTGACCACTGATTCGAAAGAGAGTTTCACCATGCGCCATCGCAATGCAGGATACAAGCTCGGACGCAACACCAGCCACCGTCGCGCCCTGTTGCGCAACCTGGTCACGTCCGTCATCCTTGAAGACCGCGTCGAGACCACCTTGACCAAGGCCAAGGCAGTCCGTCCGCTGGTTGAAAAGATGATCACCCTGGGCAAGAACGGCGATCTGCACTCGCGCCGCCAGGCCCTCAGCTTTCTCATGACCGATAAGTCTGTCACGCGGCTCTTCGAGACCGTTGCGCCGCGCTACGGCGACCGCCAGGGCGGCTACCTGCGCATCGTCCGCACCGGCTTCCGCAAGGGCGATGGGGGAGAAAAGGCCTTTATCGAACTGCTGGGCGCCGAAAAGCAGCTCGAGGTCAAGCGCCAGAAGCGCGAAGACATCAAGGCCAAAAAGCGCGCCGATCTGGAAAAGCAGTTGGAAGAATCGAAGAAGGAAGAAGTCAAGGAAGAAGCAGCCTAAACCGGCGTTTCTTCTGTGTTTCCTCCCTCAGAATGCCAAACGGGCGCATCCCCTTGCGGGATGCGCCCGTGTTTGTTTGCGAAGTTCTTCGCTAAAGGGTGAGGAGATCCCCCGCCTCTGGCGGGGTGGCAGTAGCAGTTTGACATTTACGGGAGTCCATCCAAGAAACTCCTTGCGTGAGCCGACCAAAGCACATGCGAAGGAGAAACCGGATGGA
>Ga0255351_1000163_pt1 | contig 31004 bp, 24 predicted proteins | sample HBST25r2metaG_FD_186024 | JGI IMG/M metagenome (GOLD analysis project Ga0255351, IMG submission 186024) | Peat soil microbial communities from Stordalen Mire, Sweden - H.B.S.T-25.r2 | ecosystem: Environmental > Terrestrial > Soil > Wetlands > Peat | place: Sweden: Norrbotten County, Stordalen... | reverse complement strand
CGCGCATGCTTTTCAAAACTCGGCTGGCAGGCGAATGTTATCTGGCGCATCGCGATCTCCATCCACTAACCATTCGATGCAAGCATGGTGCAAGTCGATGACTTAATCAGAGCTTTCCTAGAGCTGCAATTGGTTCGCAAACAATAGTTTGGCCCAAGGGCCGAATCTAACTCAAACAAACCCTGAGCTGGGTAACACCATTACCAGTCCCGACTCCCATCAACTTGGTAGAAACTGACTCGCTCCTCCTATATTGTTTCTCCCCTCTATAGATTTACTTCTTCCGCTTTTTAATTTCCCCATCAGCACTCTCTCAAACTCCCTGTTAGACCCGGCCTGAAAGAGAATTTCAATGACCAGCGTCTCCATTCGTGCGCCGCCTCAAAAGCACCGTGCTCTCTGACCCTTCTTGTCACCGATTCCAGTTGTCACCTGTCGAAACGCGCTTCGCTGAGGCTGATACACGGCGCGGCTCTAAGCCGTTGAACTCTAATCCTGCGCAGAAGCTCAGCGTACAATTCCCGTGCTCATTCCGCCTGCGCCAGTCCAAACCGCACCACCTCAACACGAACCTAGACCCGGCCCGCCGCTCGTTGCCCAAAGGCTTCGATGCAGCGGGCCGTTTTGTTTTTGGAGGAAGTCACTGCTGTCCGGTTAAAAGTCGAACAGAATCAATTGGTTGGAATGAGGGGATAACTGGTCAGAGTAGTCCTTCTGCTGAAGTGCCTGTGAAATGGGCATTTTCTCGAACAGAGTTACCGAGAGCACTTGCAGCAAAGTGTAGAGTGAGCCGGGCAATTCGAGCCTTTTCTTGACGATGGCAACCAACAGGTAGATCGAGACCGCGATCCATATCTGTGTTTTGACGGCGTTTTCGCTGGTGCCGAAGAAGGCCTTGATGCGCAGATGCTGCTTGATCCATTTGAAGAACAGTTCCACCTGCCAGCGGCTTTTGTAGAGAGAGCAGATGGTGGCGGCGGGTAGGGTGAACTGGTTGGTCAGGAAGGCCAAATCCTTGCCGGTCTCCGGGGCGCGAAAGCGAATGCGGCGCAGGTGGCTGGGGTAATCCTTGCGGCTGTCATAGCCGTTGCGCGCGATGGACTGGTCGGCGAGGATGCCTGTTTGCCTATCAACCTGGTTGGAGTAGATTCGGCTGGCATCAAGGTTGCGCTTGGCGCGGGTGACAAAGAATGCTCCGGACAAATGGATGCGACACAGTCGGGCGTAATCGAGATAGCCCCTATCCATGACGTAGTAAGCGCCAGCCTGAGGGATGATCTGGTCGAGTATGTTGACGTCGTGCACATCGCCAGTGGTGACACGGATAAACGTGGGTATATTGCCGCGCAGATCGGGCAGAGTATGCATCTTGACAGCGGACTTGGTGGAGCGAAAATGCGCCCACGGAAACAAGGTCAGGCACAGATCGATGGTCGTAGAGTCCAAGGCGTATGCGGCGGCATCGAGGTCCATGCCGAGGTCTTCTGTGGCGTAGAGCTTGCGGGCCTGGAGCATCAGTCTTTGCGCCAGTTCGGCATAGATGCGCCAGTCACGGCTCTCGCTGGCCTCAGCCAATGTCGAACGGCGCACCGGCGAGCGGAATCCCATGGCGTAGAGCTTGTCAGGCAGCGCACTGAGACAGGCTTCGATGTCACGCAGGCTTTCGCGATAGGTCAACTGGACAAAAGCCATGGCACGGAACTGCTCGGTACAACTGAGGCTGCGCACCCGACGGTCGCCGCCGTAACGGGCCACACCGGAAGTAGATTGCCAGCTGTCCAGACGAAAGCCGATCTGTAGGTTGGAAGATGCGTACGCATCTCTGTATGTCTGTACGTCCAGACAGTCGTATTACTGACCGTCTTACGGGCTGTATTGCAACGTGTACCGTCGGTCGTCCAGAGGCCAATCGGTTCATATGTAAGGCCGTCTGGGCAGGCAAGTCTGCAGGCGCTTTGACCATTGCTCAGATTTGAGCGATCCCAAGGCGACAGGTCGAAGTAACCTTTAGGGGGTATGCGGTGAGGCGCGATTCTGCTCCTCCAACCAGGTGCCTTTCTGGTGTAGGAACCAAAACCCCTCGCGCGCGCCCGGCAACCAGAATCGAGAGGCCATTCAGGCGGCCAAGAGGCGCGGTATGATTGACTGCGACACCGTCTTCACTTTCATCAGGGACCCTATAAACATGAGTAGTCTGTCTTCATTGATCTGGTCCGTGGCCGAGCTGCTGCGCGGCGACTACAAACAGTCCGACTACGGCAAGGTGATCCTGCCGTTCACCGTTCTCCGCCGCCTTGACTGTGTGCTTGGACCGACCAAGAAGTCCGTCCTGGCTGAGAATGCCATCCGCACCAAGGCAGGGATCAACCCTGAACCGTTTCTGCTGCGGAAGTCGGGCGCCAGCTTCTACAACACTTCGCCGATGGATTTGCAGGCGATCCTGGGCGATCAGGATCACATCGCGGTTAACCTGGACGCCTACATCCAGTCCTTCTCCCTGGCTGCGCGGGACATCTTTGTGCGTTTCAAGTTCGCCGGCCAAATCGAATATATGGCCAGCAAGGGCCTGTTGTACCTGGTCACCGAAAAGTTCGCCGCCTTCGACCTGCACCCCGACAAAGTCTCGAACGACGAGATGGGCACCATCTTCGAGGAGTTAATCCGCAAGTTCGCTGAGCTCTCCAACGAAACCGCCGGGGAGCACTTCACCCCGCGCGAGGTGATCCGGCTGATGGTGAGCCTGCTCTTCGCCGAGGACGATGCGATCCTCTCCCAAAAGGGAGTGGTGCGCACCGTTTATGACCCCGCGGCGGGCACAGGAGGCATGTTGTCTGTCGCCGGCGAGCACCTGGCGGAACTCAATCCCGACGCAAGGCTCACTATGTTCGGCCAGGAGCTGAATGACGAGTCCTACGCCATCTGCAAGGCGGACATGCTCATCAAGGGCCAAAATGTGCACAACATCATTGCCGGCAATACGCTCTCTGAGGATGGCCACCGGGGCAAGAAGTTTGACTACATGCTCTCCAATCCGCCGTTTGGCGTGGACTGGAAGAAGGTGGAGCGCCAAGTCCGCCGCGAGCACGAGGTGGACGGCTACGACGGCCGCTTCGGCCCCGGCCTGCCGCGCGTCAGCGACGGCTCGCTGTTGTTCCTGATGCACCTGCTCAGCAAGATGCGTCCAGCCGTCGATGGCGGCAGCCGCTTCGGCATCGTCCTCAACGGATCGCCGCTCTTCACCGGCGGCGCAGGCTCCGGCGAGAGCGAGATCCGCCGCTACGTGCTCGAGAACGATCTGCTGGAAGCAATCATCGCGCTGCCGACCGATATGTTTTACAACACCGGCATCAGCACCTATATCTGGATCGTCTCCAACCGCAAGCAGGCTCTGCGCAAAGGCAAAGTGCAGCTCGTTGACGCCAGCAGCTTCTGGCAGAAGATGCGCAAGAGCCTGGGCAGCAAACGCAAGGAGCTCGGCGACGAGCACATTGCCGACATCACCCGCATCTTTGCAGCGTTTGAGGAAGTCACACGCTACGACGAGGCGAGCAAGACGAACGTGCCCATCAGCCGCATCTTTCCCAACGAGGTTTTCGGATACCGCACCATCACAGTGGAGCGGCCATTGCGCGACGAGTCGGGCAAAGCCGTGCTGGGCACGAAGGGCAAGCTGAAGGGCCTGCCGCAGCCGGATGCCGATTTGCGCGATACAGAAAATGTGCCGCTGAGCGAGGACGTGGAATCGTACTTCAAACGAGAGGTACTGCCGCATGCGGCAGACGCCTGGATCGATCACGAAAAAACCAAGGCGGGCTACGAGATCCCATTCAACCGGCACTTCTATGTGTACAAGCCGCCACGCCCGTTGGCCGAGATCGACGCAGATTTGAAGCTGGTCACCGATCGCATCTTGGTCATGCTGGGAGGATTGGCCGAATGAGCAGGGCACTCATCAAACAGGATTCCAAGTTCACCGAGGTGCTCCGTATCATTCGCGCCGGCCTCCCAAAACTCGCATCACTGGTGCGAGTTTTGCCGTGGACGAACAATCTGCCGATCCTGGGCCAAACCAAGCGTCCGCATGAAAATCCCAGCGTCGACGTCCTGCTCTGCAACACCAAGGACGATGAGGTCGTAGAATACGCCATGAGCCGCCACCTCTCGCCTGCGCTCGTCGCCCAGTACGGAACCCAGATTATCCCCAAGGCCGTGCTGCAGCAAAAACTCCACGAGTGGAGCCTGATGCTCCAGGCTCCCGAAGCGGAGGCCGAATGAGCCTACCTCGGTATCCGAAGTACAAGGACAGCGGAGTCCAGTGGCCATTGGAAGTTCCGGCGCATTGGGAGGTCTGCGCGGTCAAAAGGGTAGCCGCCCTCCGAAGCGGAGAGACGATTGGCCCCGATGAGATTGAGGAGATTGGACAGTTCCCGGTCTATGGCGGCAACGGCCTTCGAGGCTACGCAGCAGCATTCACCCACGATGGGAATTTCGCATTGATCGGCCGGCAGGGGGCGCTTTGCGGGAATGTCAATTACGCATCCGGGAGATTCTGGGCATCTGAGCATGCGGTAGTCGCAACACCGCGTGTTCCAACGAGCACGACTTGGCTAGGCGAACTGTTTAGAGCCATGAATCTTGGTCAATTCAGTGTCTCTGCGGCCCAGCCTGGTCTCGCAGTCGATCGTATTCGGAACTTATCCATCCCGAGGCCACCGCTCGAAGAACAAGAAGCCATAACAACCTTTCTTGAGGGTGAGACAGGCAAGATCGATGCTCTGATTGAGGAGCAGCGCCGACTAATTGAGTTGCTGAAAGAGAAGCGGCAGGCCGTCATCTCGCACGCGGTCACCAAGGGACTCAACCCCGACGCCCGGACTAGAGAGTCCAACACTGCGCTCGGTGCGATTCCTGAGCACTGGCAGGTCACCGTTATCAAGAGGTTCTCCACATTGCAACGCGGACACGATTTAACTGACGCAGAGCGAACGGATGGACCATATCCTGTAGTCACATCGGGTGGGATCAGCGGCACGCACGGATCATTCAAGGCGCACGCACCGGGAATCGTAACGGGACGATACGGTTCGACTGGGAAGTTATTCTTCATCGAGGAAGACTTCTGGCCGCATAATACTGCGCTCTATGTCGTAGATTTCCATGGCAATGATATTCGGTTTGTCTGGTACTCGCTCCAGTCTGTGGACTTCGCTGCACACTCCGCGAAGGCAGCCGTTCCTGGCATCGACAGGAATGACATCCACGTATTGCCTGTAGCGGTTCCACCACTAGACGAGCAATCGGAAATTGCTACCTTCTTGGACGATGAAACGGCTCGGTATGACTTGTTGACTGTGGAAGCGACACGCGCGATCGTCCTTCTGCAGGAACGCCGCTCCGCCCTCATCTCCGCCGCCGTCACCGGCAAGATCGACGTCCGCCAGTCCGTTATCTCCGAGGTGACTGCATGAAGTTCGAGACTTTCACAGCGGGCCACTTGCAGCAGCGCTACCAATACAAGAGCTTCGAGCCAATTCCGGTGAACCAGGAGTGGACTTGGGAAGATCCGGCAATCAACACGCTGCTCGAGTCCGCCACTCGTGCGCTGGGTGAGCTAAACGCGTTCTCCCTGATCGTTCCCGACATCGACCTGTTCATTCACATGCACGTGGTGAAAGAGGCTCAGACCTCCAGCAAGATTGAAGGGACTCAAACCGGCATCGATGAAGCCCTGATGCCAGAAGACCGGATCGATCCGGAAAAGCGTGACGACTGGCGCGAAGTGCGCAACTACGTCGATGCAGTCAATGGTGCGATTGCCGACCTGGCCACCGTTCCGCTCTCGAATCGACTGCTGCGGCAGACCCACGCCACACTCATGCAAGGAGTCCGCGGCGAGCACAAACAGCCTGGAGAGTTTCGCACCAGCCAGAACTGGATTGGCGGCTCCAGCCTGACGGATGCCGTCTTCATCCCGCCGCATCCCGATGGCGTGCCGGAACTGATGAGCGACCTTGAACGGTTCTGGCACAATGACCAGGTTCAGGTGCCACACCTGGTGAGGCTTGCCATCAGCCACTACCAGTTCGAGACGATCCACCCGTTTCTGGATGGTAACGGGCGCATTGGGCGCCTGCTGATGCCGCTCTACCTGGTGAGCCACCGCCTGCTGGCCAAGCCGTCGCTCTATCTTTCTGACTTCTTTGAGCGGAACCGGGCCAGCTACTACGATTCCCTGATGCGTGTCCGCGTCTCGAACGATATGGTCCATTGGGTACGGTTCTTCCTGAGCGGGGTGGCCGAGACGGCCACCAAGGGTCGAGACACGTTCCAGCAGATCCTGGCGCTGCGGACCGAGGTGGAACAGACAATTCTCGGGCTTGGGAAACGCGTTCCGAACGCCCGCAAGCTCCTTAACTTGCTGTATAGCAATCCTTTAGTGTCTGCTTCGGTGATTGAGAGGGATCTGGGGGTGACACAACAGACGGCAAATGCGCTGGTCCGGGATTTCATCCAGCTCGGCATCCTGAAGGAGATCACCGGTCAGCCACGCTGGCGAACCTATGTGTTCGATCGTTACCTGACTCTTTTCATAAGGTAATGGAAATATACTTTCGTTACCTTAAATTCGGGCTAACATAAGGGAAATTGCTTTCACTTATGTTAGCCACCTCCCAACGAAAGGATGATGCCCAGCGCCGCATGAACCTGCACAAGGAGATCAACTTCGAGGTCGAGATCTGCGACCACCTGGGCGCCAACGGCTGGCTTTACGCTGTGGGCGACGCGGCGAACTACGACCGCATGCTGGCGCTCTATCCTGCGGATGTCCTGGCCTGGGTGCAGGCAGCGCACCCGAAAGCTTGGAAATCTCTGTCCGCGGCACACGGGGAAAATGCCGGCACGGTGCTGGTGAACCGCCTGCGCGACTGCATCCGCTCCGAAGGCACCCTCCACGTACTGCGCAATGGAATCGACGTCTTCGGTCTCAAGGGCAAGCTGGAGATGGCCCAGTTCAAGCCTGCCCTGGCGATGAATCTCGAGCTGATGGCCCGCCACCAGGCCAACCGCCTGCGTGTGGTTCGGCAGGTGAAGTACTCAACCGTAAACGAGAACTGCATCGATCTGGCGCTATTTCTGAACGGCATTCCAGTGGCCACGGCCGAGTTGAAGTCCGACTTCACCCAGAGCGTGAAGGACGCCGTCAACCAGTACCGGTTCGACCGCGATCCCAGGCCGAAGGGCTCCAGCGCGGAACCACTGCTCAGCTTCCCCTCCGGCGCGCTTGTGCATTTCGCCGTCAGCAACACCGAAGTGCAAATGACCACGAAACTCGAAGGCGCTGCGACACGGTTCCTGCCCTTCAATAAGGGCTATGACGGAGGCGCGGGGAATGTGCCCTCAATCCCCGGCGTGCCCGACGCTCTTATCCAACTGGTTCCCGAGCCGGGCCATCCCACGGCGTACCTGTGGGAAGAAGTGTGGCAACGCGAAAGCTGGCTGGAAATTGTGGGCCGCTACCTGGTGGCGGAAAAGGACAAGAAGAAGCAGCTGACCAGGGTGATCTTCCCCCGTTTCCATCAGCTGCAGGCCACGCGCAAGCTGGTGGCCGCGGCGCGGACCGAGGGCGCCGGCCACAAGTACCTCATCCAGCACTCGGCCGGTTCGGGAAAAACAAACACGATTGCCTGGACGGCCCACTTCTTCGCCGATCTGCACGGCGCCGACCAGAAAAAGGTGTTCGACACGGTGGTGGTGGTGTCGGACCGCAACGTGATCGACCAGCAATTGCAGGAAGCCGTCTATGGTTTCGAACGCAACGCCGGAGTAGTGGCCTCAATTAAAGGAGACGGCGGAAGCAAGAGCGCGGAGTTGGCGCAGGCGCTTTCGCAGGGCAAGAAGATCGTGGTGTGCACCATCCAGACTTTCCCGGCCCTTTTCGAAAAGATGGAAGAGCTGGCGCGGGGCAAGGGGACTCGCTACGCGGTGATTGCGGACGAAGCGCATAGCTCGCAGAGCGGCGAGTCGGTTACAAAGCTGAAGGCCGTGCTGAACGCCGAGGAGCTGAAGGAGCTGGAGGACGGCGGCGAGATCAGCTCGGAAGACATGCTGGCGGCGCGCATGGCGGGGCGGGTGAACCTGCCCGGCATTTCGTTCGTGGCATTCACGGCCACCCCAAAGCCCAAGACGATGGAGTTGTTCGGCCGCAGACCGGACCCGAGCAAGCCGGCAGGGCCGGGCAACACGCCGGGGCCGTTCCATGTGTACTCGATGCGGCAGGCGATCGAGGAAGGCTTCATCCTCGACGTGTTGCAGAATTACACCAGCTACAAGCTGGCATTCAAGCTGGCGCACCAGGGCAAGGAGATGGACGAGGCCGAGGTGGAGCGCAGCGCGGCGTTGAAAGGCCTCATGCGCTGGGTTCGCCTCCACGATTACAACATCTCGCAAAAGGTGCAGGTGGTGGTGGAGCACTTTCGGGAGAATGTGCAGCTGTTGTTGAAGGGCCATGCCAAGGCGATGGTGGTTGTGGGGAGCCGGCTGGAGGCGGTCCGGTGGAAACTCGCAATCGACAAGTACATCCAGAGTTCGGGTTACGAGTTGAAGGCCTTGGTGGCATTTTCTGGCGAAGTGATCGACAAGGAGTCGGGGCCGGACCCATTCACGGAGACAAGCAAGATATTGAACCCTTCGCTGAAAGGTCGCGACATGCGGGAGGCGTTCAAGACAGATGAGTACCAGGTCCTCCTGGTCGCCAATAAATTCCAGACCGGGTTTGATGAACCGCTGCTTTGTGGCATGTACGTGGACAAGCGACTCGCGGGCATCCAGGCCGTGCAGACGCTCTCTCGATTGAATCGCTCCTATGATGGGCCGTTCGGAAAAAAGCAGACGACGTTCGTCCTAGACTTCCAGAATGAGCCGGCCGAGATTCTGGCAGCTTTCAAGATGTACTACGACACGGCGCAGCTCGAGGATGTGACCGATCCGAACCTGGTCTTCAACCTACGGACGAAGCTCGACGCCACGGGGTGCTATGACGACTTCGAAGTGGAGCGCGTAGTCGCGGTCCTGCTGAAACCAGACGCCAAGCAAGGCGAGCTGGTGGCGGCACTGACGCCGGTGGTCAACCGGCTGACGACGCAATTCAAAGCGGCACAGCTGCGGTTTCGAATCGCCAGGGATCAGAAAGACGAGCGCGCCCGGAAGGAAGCATGGGACGAGATGGAGGCGCTGCTGCTCTTCAAGAGCGACATCGCCAGCTTCCTCCGCGTGTACACATTCCTTTCCCAGATATTCGATTACGGAAACACCGAGATTGAAAAGCGATACCTCTTTTACAAGGTCTTGTTGCCCCTGCTCGACTTCAGTAGCGAACGGACTACGATCGATTTCTCTCAAGTTGTGCTGACGCATCATGCTCTGAAAAACAAGGGGAAGCAGGGGTTGAATCTCGGCGTCGGACCGAATCCCACGCTGCAGCCCTTAACCGAGACCGGGTCCGGGAGCGTCCAGGAGAAAGAGAAGGCACTGCTGAGAGAGATCATCGCCAAAGTGAACGATCTCTTTGACGGCGAGCTGACCGAGGACGACAAGTTGGTGTACGTTAACGACGTCATCAAGGGGAAGCTACTGGAGTCCGAGCTACTGATGCAACAGGCGGCGAACAACACCAAGGAGCAGTTCGCGAACTCTCCCGACCTTACCAACGGCATCCTGTACGCCATCATGGATGCGCTCGCCGCGCATTCCACCATGAGCAAACAGGCTCTGGAGTCGGAAAAGCTGCGCAGCGGGCTGAAGGATGTGCTGCTGGGGCCGGCGCAACTCTATGAATCGCTGCGTGCGAAAGGAGTGTCATCGAGACAGGATGTCGTCCGCTGAAAGGTCCGCAATGCGACCAAGAGGATCTAACGGATGGCGGGTTGAGTTCGAGGCGCCCAATTCCGTTTCTGCCGCTCTTTCTTAGCAAAATGGGCAACGGCGGTACCAAATACGTCGTATTTGCGAGGCAGGTGGAGCCCGGAGTCCTTGTACATCAAATTCGCTATGTCCCATGCGAACCAATCTGTAACAACGAACCGGAAGACCGAATGATTTGGGTGGATGCCGGCTCGGGTCGGGCAGTGCCTTTGGCAGAATCGTTGGAAAGCCTGGACGAGGGGCATGCCTCCAGTAAAGCCCACAATGAACTGGATGCGTTCTGCGGAATGCCCCCAAGCAAGCCAGCCATCCCCATCGACCGCACCCCGCCAGAAATCACCTTCGAACTCTGGCGGTACGCCAATCACCATTCGAGGATCGCGTGTCTTGCCGGGGAGGATCGAGTGGCGAGCAAGCGCGGCGCAGAGCCGACGACTGCGGACCCGGACTGCTGCGCAGGTCGCCGTGAACGGCTTCCCTCCATTGATGCTCTTGACTTGTTCCTGGTATGAGATCTTGGCTTGAGAGCCGAGAGTTGTTCGGAAGCGTTCTACAAGGTAGACGTCTCTCGAGTGAAGGGAGAGCATCACTTCATGCTCATTCGTAATGCAACCATCTGCGACCAACATTCCAAGCCAATATGCTTTGTCCGGCGTGTCGATCAGATCGAAATGGTTGTGATTGCAGTCCTCTTCGTAGTTATAGTCACAGACCCGTCGCGCTGGTAACCGGTTCTTGTCGCGGTGTGAATAGATGGTCGTCGGGGTCGTGCCGAATCTTGCCGCTAGCACCGGACCTGATATGCCTGCGTTAAGCCCATCCACCACGGCTTGAGCGAACTCGACCGAAAGACCCCATGGCCGCTGCTTAATGCCCTTTTCACCCACAACCCGGAGGACAGTTCCTTTCGCCACGCCGAAGTGCTTCGATATTCTCCGACTGCTTGGGTCTAGCAGATATGCCGCTGCTATCAGCTGTTCGAGATCTGGCGATATTTTGTTATGTGGCAGATTGGTCTTCGCGGATGGCATGGTGGATCGAGCAAGGTTAAGCCATTTGAGGACAAATTTGCAATGCAAGAGGTATCGTCAATTCGACCTCCGCCGAGTTTGGTATTTCGCGCGTGGACGCATATCCTGCGCACCGTTTCGACGTAGAAGACAAAGTGCCGTGATTCATACGGGGAGGGAGAGTGCCAGCTTCTGGATCGGCGCGACGGCGGTGGGGATTCCGATCGTGATCTTGCTCACCGATTGGTCGAAGTCTAGCCCCGTATAAACGGACGTATGACTAATTTCAGGCAAATTCCCTCGGTAAAACTGGAGCAATTCGCAAAGGAACACAGGCTCAAATTGACGGTACGGAAAGACGATGTTCAGGAGAAGGGCGAGATTCGCCGCTGGAAACAGATCGAGATTGGGGATCATGCGTGGATCACTGATCCTGTTGATCATCCGATGGAAATCGAGATGTGCGGCAGCGCTGCGACCCTTCGCAAAGCGCTTCGGGAATCCGGTGTGAAGAAGCCCTTGAATCTCTTCCTGTCAGTGAGGCGGATGGCCGTGCTGTACGATCTAATCGGTTTCGACCTGTCCTCATATATGGTTGAACAGGGCGGTGCAAACGGACTGAATCTGTCTACATGGGGCGCCGTACTGTATCGCGTCGGTTTCCGCTATTGGGACGGCGACGACGAAGGAGTCGCGTTGCTGTTTTGCGCAACGGATAAGGCGCAAGCCGCATTGGCCCTGGCTCTGGCCAAGATTGGGTAAGCCGGGGCATAGGCTTTAAGCAATTTATCCGCAATGCGGCGACGATGGATCTACCTTGCAATACAGACGTACAAAGAGTCGTGTCACAGCGCAGTCGCCAAGTGAGGTGACGAATCGGGCAAGCTTCGAGGTCAAACCCCGTCGGGAGTTTTTACTCGTCTCGCTCGCCGCATATGAGTTGAAGCCACTCTTCGAATTCCTCGGAAGTGCAATCATTCTTGCCAAGATTGCAGGCTAAGTGGGTGATTTGCAGGTTGTCGCCCGAATAGGATGGATTGTTGCTGTCGATTCGGTCTGGAGAACATTGCAGCATCCTATTCGCGCTGTCGAGGCTGAGAGGCCGATGGCACAGAGCGCAGAGATTTCCCTGTGCTTGAAGTTTGGAACAAAGCAATTCGATCAAATTGATGTGTGGCGGCAGCGTCCGGGCTGGAAGGATTCGCTTGCTGACCCGGCCGAACCCAATTCGATCTTGAATCAACTGCGCCATGCGAGTGGGGAAATCAGCGTTCCTGACTCACTGGCCATAGCTCCAAACAGTCGACCGGCGATGATGTTGAACGGAGACGGGACAATGGCACGTCGATGCTGGACAGCACCCTATTTATCCTGTTTCGCCTCCTTTGGTTGGTGGAGATGGAACTTGAAGTCGGGGGCGTTTGCCTAGGTAGTGGCTTCGAGGCGAAGCGGGCGCTCCACTTCGGCTGATTCCGCCTGGGTCAGGACCGGCGGATTCTCGACGCTTATAGGCGCTTGAAGAGTTCTGGAAGAGTGGTCTGAAGCCCTTCAGCGACCTTCTCAATATTCATGATTGAAATGTTGCGCACGCCCCGCTCTATTCCGCTGTAATAGGTCCTGTGAAGCCCGCAGCGGTGCGCCGCTTCTTCTTGATTGATCCCTTGCTCTTCGCGGATCCGTCGGATTGCTCGGCCAAATCGGATGCGGATATCGAGGGTCATCAAGCGTTATCATTTCGGCTCGCATTCGATGAGTACACATACTATGAGTCACATTGATGTATGATGTTGACGTTCTTCCAGAGACAGGGAAACACGAGTCAGCAGGTTTTATCAAATGACAGGAAGGCCCGTGCGGCTTTCTTGCGTCTAGGCTGTGCGTGCTTTCCAGGCAAACGAAACGTGATGATCGTCACAGTTCATCGCAAGCGGCGTCGCTTCGTTTCGAGCCTTGATCACAGGATAAGAACCTCTGTCATGCGTTTGATTTCGCGATGGCGGGGAAGTCAACAGTACAATTTCGACCTTGGAGAAAGAGATCAATGTCGTCCTGTCCGAAATGCGGTGAGTTACTCAGTAGTTCTGAACATCTTTGCAAAGTCACGGAACAAAATGATTCATCTGGAAAGTCAGTAAAGCATTGGATATCCCGTGTTCTGCTTGGAGCACCCGTAGGGTATTTTGGGGGATTGTGCGCAACTCTGCCATTGATGCTTGCTGCCATGATGGCCTTTTCGGCCACACGTGAACAGATGAAGCCTTGGGAGACGTTGTTTCTGGTTGCTGCAATAGTCCTTGGGCCCGCTTATTTCATCTTGCTGTGCAGTGCGCCCGCAATTGTCTTTCGACGCGCCTGGCGATTGGGCTTGGCTGCCTTCGTCGCAGACATCCTGATGCTGATCGCCCTGGGGATGTCCGACCCTGCATCTGCACACTCTCCCAATGATTATGGGGTCCGCATCACGTTCTGGATTACTGTATGGTACACGGCGATCTGTTACATAATCAGTTGGTTCATGCGGTGCCGTGACGGTGACCAGCTACAGGTTGCTGCGAGTAGCGAGCAGCACGATCCATCAGCCACGGCGGCACCCGATCAGAGTTTGAGCGAGGAGACTGCGTCTGTTCCATCTCAAGTGTCCGCGCCGAAACTTGGCAGATGGAAGAAGTATGGGCTCGTTTTGGTCGGAGCGGGAATCGGGATGGCCTTGATCGTCCACGGCGGGGTTGCTCGATACAAGAAGATTCATTCGGAAGAGGTTTGGGACGCGATGCGATCAACACAGGTTGATGTCGTACTTCATACCGTAGAGCCGGGCGTTCCGTGCACCAGGCTAACCCCTGGATTCATCTATGGAGGAGTTTTCGACATGAGAGACAACACTTCTCCGACGAAATACCACGTCGTCCCTTCGATGCAACTCGTCCGCCGCGGTCAAGATTGGTTTGAAATTGTCTCTCCGCTGACATCTGGTGTCCCAGGGGATGCGCAGAGGGCAGTCATCAAGTTCGCCGAGGGCAGCTATGGAATTGACGCCCGGCCCCAGGGGAGTGACCGCATTCGAGAAGAAGATGGCGCAGTGCTGACACCACTTCCTGGCCACACACGCGAAGAGTGCCACCCGGACTTATCCCTGAAATTCACCCCGTTTGAGGGAAGCCCAATTTCCGAGAGCGTTGCGCAGAAATATGCAAGCGCCTCAGGCACTTCGAGTTGGGGGAGTGGTTCAGTCCTGGGGTTCAAATCTGGCGAGTCTCTTAGAGATGCTGGAAATCACGCAGGCCAGCTCGGAATGACTCAGTTTGAAGGCTGCGCCAACAGGTATTCCCAATTCTCCGGTACAACCGACCCGGATTACGTCGATTGTCACTTTAGCGGTCCAGACCGAAGACTGCAGATCTCCCTCTATAAACTACGGCTTCAGCGAATCGAATATGACTTTCCGCGAAAACAACTCGGTTCGGTCGTTCACTTAGTGAACGATACCTACGGGGCCTGCAGAAAAGATCCTTTGTCCGAAGGCGAGGAAGACGGAGATTTCATCTGCGCCGGATCCGTCGGTCAAATTAACGTTGGCCATCCTTCCGATCTCGCAGCAGAGAGGGGCTCAGCCTATGTTGCTGCTGTGCTAGGCCCTCCCTCGGCTTTGCTCGGAGTCTCCGGACAATGATACGGTTCGGTCGAAGTGGGAGCGATAAGTTGTCTGCCCTGGACGTGAATTCAGGTGGCACTCCGCCCTTATCTCACCTGACATCAGTCGCTAGCGCCATAGCTCGTAGCAACTCCATACACTCGCGAGGTCAAGTGCAAAGCCAGCGACCGGACTTGAGCCCTGCGCGATGTGCTCGACAGGATGTGGCTCAGAGACCGCCATGTGCACGTGAAATCGATGCCGTACGCATCCACGAGCCAGCCAATTTGTGCGCCGTTTGCGATCCTGAGTGTCATTTTCTCTTGAGTCTCCGCAGGCTTATCTGCAGTCGACAGCAGCCGATGACAAACGGTTCGGGATACAATTTCAACCGGGAGGGAGCTGGTGAAAGAGCGGACTCGCATTTTCATCGAAGCCTTCCTGGATGGCTTCACCGGCGCAGGCGTGTTTCGGGATTTGAAACTACCGGGCGCCCCAACTCGACTCTTTGCGGACGAATCAGAAATCGTCGTCGCGGAACCGGCTGATGTCCCGAACTCAAATCAGCAGAAGGAACAGGACCGGAAGAAGTCAGCCGACTCTAAACCTCAAGGAAAATGAAGAAAGCCGACAGCAACTGTCGGAAGATGGCGCCACCATCGACATGCATGTGAGTCAGTTCTGCCATAGTAGAATGACGCACAGGGCCGCGGGAGCGGACCATTCGTTCCACTGAAGCGCGGGGAGTGTTCAGATTCGAAGCCGGTTGCGCGAGAGAGTTGGGGGTAGATCTGGGGGTATCCTGGAGGGTCGTGAATCCAAGATGCACATTGTAAAGCGCTTGTGACCCAATATGAGTCCAGTCGTGCCTACCATATTTACCCATAATTTAGATCAATTCTGCAAACCCGGTATTCAACCAGAGATTCAGAGTCTGCGCATCGCAACGTGGGAGCAATGGCTCCATAGAACACCCTCATAAATGTTTTTTTGAAAGGGCACGATCGGGCACCCTCTGGGTCGGGGTCGCGTGCCGCAAAGGCCGCAGAAACTGCGGGACTTTACAGCTTGCGGAAAAACTGCGACTTCACGTAGATGTGCGAAGGGACACGACTTCCCGGGGTCCCCGGCGACAGGTCTTCGTCGCTAGGATGGCTTGAGTCGTGCCATAAGCTGTTTAAACTGAGAGAAGGGGCCCCTGAGGGATGATCTCTTTTCACGTTTCGATCCCTCTTCCGGGTTTCTGGATAGGTTCTTAGAGCACGATCGAAGCTTCTTCTGGAATGGGATGAGTCTCCAAGAGGGAAGAATCAGCCCGCACGGGTCAGATGAAAACGGGGGTAAAAACCAGGCGATTTTTCACGGAACGTGGGCATTGCAGGGAAGACGGACCTACTGAGGCAATCCGATTTCCGGCGTCTCCTCAATTGCGTGCAGGAATGCTATGCGATCCGTGGGCCCGAAACGCTTGAGCAGTTTCTCCACGTGCTCTTCAATTCCCTTTCCCGCTCCACTCCTACCGAGAGAATGACCTACAACCACATGAACCCCGAAACGCCTGCTACCTAGAACATGGGAACCACTCCCGAAGTCTCCACTGCGGGGGCGGGCAACAACCTCTTCTTCCAAATTCCACGTAAGCTGTTCTAAATGCGATTGCCCTGGGATTGTGCATGCAATCCATTGGTTGTACCTTTATTCGCATGACAGTTTCTTTCTGCTCCTGCAGATGCCCGCGCTTCCCCCTGCCGAACCGAACCCGCTTTTTTGAGAGTCTCACTGTATGCCTGTCGATCCTGTTTGCCATGCTGATTGTCCTCGGCTCTTCGGTTTGCTCGTGGGCGCGAACGGCCAAAGCCGTGGATACGGCCACGCTGGTTGAGACGGAAACCTACATTCCATGCGGCAACGGCTGCTCTCTCACGCTTGATCCGGCGCGCGCCTTCTGCTTCAAGATGGGAGATCGGTTCCTGGTCGGCGAAGGACACAGCTACCTGCACGAGAAAAAGTTCACCAGCTTCGAAGACCTTATTGGGAAGCAGTTTCCGATCCGCTGGAGCCGCCGTTCGTTGTGGATAAGACCACCTGATCGCGGCGAAGTGAAGTTCGAACGCGGCTCTGTCTTTGAGGGCTTCAAGACGAGTGGCTGCCTGGCAGAGGTGCACCGGCCGATTCTTCATAGCGCTGCTTCTTCCCGCCGCCCCGCAAAGGTTCCGGTGGACGCGATCACTGTCGCGGGCCCGGACAAAGGGGAGTTCCGGCCTCTGTATCTGTGGTTTGAGTGCGGCTTCAATGCGAGCGCCGCCACCATCGACTGCCATGAGTGGTACAAGAGCGGCGAATCGGCTCCCGCGGATTGGTATTGTGCACGCACCACGGAGGGCACGCCGGTTCAAGCAACCTTCGCGCTCGATCCTCTGCTCAGCCACGCGGGAAGACTTGTCCTGCAATCCGGCGCTGTGCTTCAGCACGACAATCGCGGACGCACCAACGGCGTGCTCGACCGCCCCGGCGAGGCGTGCCGGTAGATCGTCTTTCGTCCAATTGAGAATGAATCGAGACAGCCGAACCTACTTCGGCAGCAAACCGCGCGCAATCGAGTCCAGCATGCCGTTGAGGAAGTTGATCGATTCAGGCGCGGAGTAGCGCCGGCCAATCTCCAGCGCCTCGTTGATCACGATGGGAAACGGCGTGCCCTTGAAGGCCAGCATCTCACCCACCGCCATGCGCAGCAGGTTGCGATCCACAGCCGGCATGCGCTCAAGCCGCCAGTGCTTGGAGTTCGCCACCAGCAGTGCATCAATCTCTTCCCGATGAGCAATCGCCGCGCGAAACAGGTCTTCTGCAAAGCCGCGCACATCCTGTTCCACCTCGTCGCCGGCCTTCCAGAAGGTGGCGCGCACCTCGTCCGCGGTCTGCTTGCCGATGTCCGCCTGAAAGAGCATCTGCATAGCCAGCTCACGCGACTTGCGACGCCCGGAATTGTGCGCTCCGCCGGTCAAATGGAGCCGCCTTCAACCAGCTTGCGGCGCAGGCTCACCATCTCAATGGCCGCAACCGCGGCTTCAAATCCCTTGTTTCCGGCCTTGATGCCGGCGCGGTTCAGCGCCTGCTCCAGGGTCTCGCAGGTCAGCACGCCAAAGCTGTGAGGAATGCCCGTCTCCTGTTGCGATTGGCCGATGCCGCGGGCCACTTCGTTGTAGATGGCTTCGTAGTGAGCGGTCTCGCCGCGCAGCAGGCAGCCGAGAGTCACGATTGCGTCGAGATGGCCGCGACTGGCAAGAGTGTGGGCAGCCGCGGGAATCTCCCACGCGCCGGGAACGCGCACCACTTCAATGTCCGCTCGCTTTGCGCCGCTGCGCAGCATTGCATCCAGCGCGCCCTCCAGGAGACGCTCGGTGATCACCGCATTCCAGCGCGCCACCACGATCGCGAAGCGCATACCTTTGGCTGCTAAGTCGCCTTCGACAGCAACCGGTTTGCCCCGCAGCGGATCGGTCCACGCCCAGAAGCTAAAAGCGAATCCCGCCACCGGTTCGACCGTAAAGATCTGTGACTTCCAGTGGGTTGCCGTGATCGGCGAAAGGCGCGCAACCGCGGATTCACCGCCATTGCCTTTCAGCCAAACGGCTGCTGCCTGGTGTACCGCATCGAGCGCCGTCACTTCCACCAGCACATCGGCGGTGGAAGGAAACTCGCCGTCAACGAATTCCAGATTGCCCAGCGGAGCCAGAAACGCGGCTCCCTTGCTCTTTTCTTCATTCCATCCGGCGCCCGCAGCAAAGCCCAGCGCGGCAAAGAAACTCGCCAGCTGGTCGTACGCTGCGGTGCTTCTGGCAGAGCGAAGAAAGGAAATCCCCTTGATCATACTTTGATTCTATCGTGCCGAATTAAGCCGGTTGAACGGCAGGCGCGGATTGCATTTCGCACACATGTACCCCGTTTGCCATCTGGGTACACGCATGAAACTTGGCGAAATGGAAGAACGCTCTCGGTATACTTTGTTGCAACGCTCACGAGTAACTGACAGAGCAGACCCTAAGGAGTGCCATGAGCACGACCCGATACACAAGCGCCGGTGGATTGGTCCTTGGCGTGCTGGTTTGTTTTGCGCTCGGCATCAGCAGCTTCGTCCGCTCAGGACAGGACGCCAGCATGGCCGCGACCCAAAGAACGGCCACCGCTCAGGTGACCAAAACCAACAGGACCAGAATCGATTCTTCCGGACACTCGCAAAGCACCCTGAGCTGCGATTATCGATTCACTGTGGATGGAGTCCTCTTCGCAGGTTCCGGATGTCCGGTCCTGGACCCCAATGAATCAATTCGACAGCGGCTGCTGGATGGGCTCACCGGCGCCCACCAATTCAGCGCGACCGTTTATTACGATCCCAACGATCCATCGACGAACAGCCTGACAGAATTCGCAGCGCGCAGCGGGTACGACAACAAAATGGGAATTCTTCTCATCGGTTTGGGAATCATCCTGCTTGTCCTCGTCGCACTGGGGATGCTGATGTCAAACAATCAAAACACCAGTGTGCCCGCGAGAGCCGCAGCGCCGGATGCTCCCGCACCAGTGCCCGAGGGAAGCAGCCCCGGCGAGCAGCAATTCCTTGAAGATCTCGACCATTCGCTCCGCAGTGCAGAGAATCCGGATCACTCGTCAACAAACTGATCCTACCTTCGCCTCTTCAACGGGAAGGCGGCAGCTTGACAACCGGGCAGCAAAAAAGGCCGGCGAATAGCCGGCCTTTCCCTTGCAGTTGAATGAGTCTAGAGCAGAATCAAGATATCTATACCCATCGACAATTCTATGTGTAATTCTGGGTTTCTCTGGTGAAGTGACCGCGATGACGAGGATGGGACGAGCATATTCGGACGATTTGCGGGTGAGGATCTTGGAAGCAGATGAGCGCGGTGAAGGCAGTTGCCGTGTGCTCGCCAAGCGCTTTGGCGTCAGTTGGGAGTATGTGCGCAAACTGCGCCGGCAGCAGGCTGCGACTGGGCAAAAGGCGCGTGTTGCGCAGGCGCGGTATGGAATCCGGAGCAAGGTGACCGAACCGGTCAAGACGCACATGCTCGGTTTGGTCAAGTCGCAGCCCGACCTGACTCTGGCCGAACTGCGGGAGCGTATCCGTTCAGACAAGGGCGTTTCGATGAGTTGGGGGCTGGTGCACCTGTGGGTGGCGAGGCTGGGACTGCGGCTGAAAAAAAGTCGCTCCACGCCGTCGAACGAGACACCGAAGCCAACCGTATTCGTCGCGCCGAGTTCCACCAGCGCATCCTCGCGATCGATCCGAAAAGGCTCGTCTTCCTTGACGAGAGCGGCATCTCGACCACGATGACGCGTCGCTTTGCGCGCTGCCTCGGCGGGGCGCGCATCCATGAAGGGACGCCGGAGGGAAACTGGCAGATCGTTACCATCCTGGGCGCGATGAGCCTGGGCGACATGATCGCTACGATGACCGTCGCCGCAGCCACCGATACGGACATCTTCCTGGCCTACCTGGACCATTTCCTCTGCCCGGCCCTCACTCCAGGAGATGTGGTGGTGATGGACAACCTCAGTTCGCATAAGGTCGACGGCGTGCGGCAGCGGATCGAGGCAGCAGGTGCGCAACTGCTTTACTTGCCGCCCTACTCGCCCGACCTGAACCCCATCGAAAAGGCCTGGTCCAAGTTCAAACAACTGCTCCGCTCCGCCAAAGCTCGAACTGAACAAGCCCTCGAACAAGCAATCACAGAAGCCCTTCAGCAAATATCCGCAGACAATGCACAAGCATGGTTCAGACTGACCCTCGATTGGGTACAGCTATGATGAAAATGCTCTAAGTTGTGGAGCGCGGCTTGACCGCAATGTAGGTTGCAGGCACAATTCCCGACGCCGGCGCGGGAGCCTTGGTGGTAAATGCGCAGCCGAAATCAGTCGGTGCGCACGCGGGCAGGCTGGGAGCAATCTGCTGCGAATCGACAGGCGGATTAGCGATCGACGGATTTGCGGGGATCGTGATGTAGTGAATCAGGTCGTCGCCCGCTGTGGAAACGAAGAAGTAAGAGCTGTCCGGGCTGAAGACGCCGAAGATTGGAGCTGTTGGGACCGTGGTCCCGCTTGCAGTCAACTTGACCGATCCCACCGCACCTGCCGTTGGCGGATTGCCTGGTTGTGGCGCCGGGCCCGGCAGGTAAAAGGGCAGCGAAGCAGCGCCCACGGAGCCTGCCGAGGGGTTATAAGTAACGAACGCCAGATTCGATCCCGGCGAAGGCACCACCTGATTGACCTGCGAGGCCGTTACAGGGATATTGCTCTGTGTGTAGGGCGTTCCAAGCACCAGTGGCCTGAGCGTAGAGCCGTTCGGGAGCGAGGTATCGGTCGGGTACGGCGGAAGACAGTTGAACGCCGGGATGGGCACGCCGGGATCGGACGGTGTCGACGGGATGGTCACGTCGATGTCGGACAGCGTAATGGCGCCGCCTGACCACGCTGCACCCAGAATGTGATTCCCATCCGTAGTCGCAGCCAGAACATCGGTATCCACGTTCACCGTATTGTCCGGAGCTGGTCCCTGCGGATAGAACAGCATGCTGGCTTCATTGCCGACCGTGCCAATGGGGCACCAGGTGTGCGCCACGGTGGGATTGCCGCTCAAAAACGCGCCCACGCTCGGAATGGTGATCGCCAGGTTTTCCGCGCCCGGATTGGCAGCACTGGCTGCCGTTAGTTTTTCAGCGGTAAATCCGGTACTCGGGTTGTAGACATACAACATATCGGCGTGGCTCGTGATCCCCGCCGCCACATTCGCCGGCAAGTTGTTCGCCGCGGAGCTGTCCGTAATGTACAGCGTCTGCGAGTCGGGAGTCCACGATGCCGCGGTGCCCATGCCGCCAAACGTCCCGGTAATTCCGCCGCTGGCGCTGTAAATGTAGAAGAGCTGCCGTTGCTGGTCGTTGATGAGCAGTGTCGTGTCGTTGGGCGAAACCGCAAGCACCACGCCGGGGGCGCTCGGATCCTGCTTGGCCAGCGTGTTGTTCAGGGTGCTATAGATCATCAACTCGTGTGACGAGCCGAAGTAGAGATCGTTGCCGATCTTGTCTTCCACCATGGAGTTAGGCACATACGGCAGGCGAACTGTCGACCCCACCGTGCCAGTGAGCAATTCCACCGGAACGAAGTACTGCGACTGGCCGGGCGCGCCGAACCATACGAAGTCGCTGGCCGTCCCGGGAGTGGTGATCGTCACCGCGTCCGATGAAATCGGAAGTCCGGTGCCGTACAACCCGTTCTCGTTGATCGGCGCCGGGTTGCAGGAACCCGGCTGGCAGATGGCGTAAACCGACGCCACGCCGGGGAAGTTGGTGGTGATGGCGCCGCCGCTGCCTGCGGTAATGTCGATCGGATCGGTCGACTGATACACCAGCGAAAGGCCGGTGATCGGGTTGCCTGCCGTGTCGATCACCGTAGTGGTCAGGTTCTGTGTCACGCCCTGGGTAACCGTGCCGGTCTTCTGGCCATTCGGAAACGTTAAGCTGATCGATTGCGGCGGGCAGGTGGAGAAGTAGCCGGCCGACGAACCCGTGCCTGGAATCTGCGCGGTAATCACCGTGGTGCCCGGCTGCGCTGCCGTGATGCTCACCTGGTTGGTGGTGGTGTTGGTGCTGATGGTGCCAATGTTCGGCGTTCCCACGGTATAGCTGAACGTGCCGATCGAAGCCGTGCAATCGGGAACCGTAGTCACGCCTGGAGGCAACCCACCCTTGCAGGCATAGTTACCGCTTGTGGCCACTGAAGGTGGCGCGCACAGCTCATACTGCGTCCCGTTGCTCACGAAGCAGGCTTCCGCGTCCAGCGTGGCCTGCTGCCCTTGTGAGAAACACTGATTCCCGCTTCCAGACAAGGGTGTCGTCACAAGGCTGACGGATGTCACCTGCTCGTGCACGTAAATCTGAACCGGATTCGAGGTCACCGAATTCGCCGATGCTGTGACGTAGGCAATGGCATAAGGCAGGCCATTGGTCGCGGGCAGCGGGTTCGGCTTGGTGCAGGTGGTGTAATTGGCAATACCGCCGCCGGTGTTGCGGTTCCAGGTGCCCGCGCACATATTGCCGGAAGGCGAAATATCCAGTAACTGGTTATTGGTGGTGCCGTAGACGTAGGAAGCAACGCTGGCCGCGGTGCCCTTGCAGGTCTTTGCCGTCGGCGAGCCGATCTGCTGCGTCTGCCCAAAGGCGAGCGAAACACCGCTGACCACAGGGGTCAGCGTGATGTAGTCCACGTCGGTGATCTTCAACCCGTAACCTGCGCCATTGCAGTAGTTCGCATCCGGGTTGCGGGTGCAACCGGAGATCGAAATTCCCGCGGGAATGGCCACGCACAACAAACTGACAAGCGTCAAAAACCGCCGCATGAATCCTCCCCGCCCCGCTGCTTGAAACCGCGGAACGGTCTATCTAAATCCGTAAAAGAAAAATGGGTTATAGCGGTCCGTCAACATGCCCCATGGTTGGCCTGCCGCCGGTGGAATCCGCTCAAGTGACCGGCTCCCGGCAGTACGCTCTTCCATGCAGCCGGTCAGCGCAACTCGCTCACAAATCTCCAAAGAAAAGTGTATCAGGACGGAGCGGCCCCGGGCACAAACCTACCGGGAACGCTCCCCAGCCCCATTTTTCGCTCTCCTCCAATAGACTCCACCGGCCCCCGTTTGGAAAGCACGGCCGAGAGCAGGCTCCGACGGCCAACTGGGCCCGTTAGTGCGCCGGCATGTACTTGGCAAACCAATCCACCGCCCGCTCCATCACGTCCCGCCGGTGCGCCGGATCGACGAATCCGTGTCCCTCGTTCGCATAAACCACAAGCTGCGTAGTCACGTGCTGGTCCCTCAGCCCATGCCAGAACTCGTACGACTGGGGCGCGGGACACTCGCCATCCCGGTCCCCTACAACCACCAACGTGGGTGTATGCACCTGCTTGATATAGTTGATGGCCGAGCTCCTGGCGTACACCGCCGGATCGTCGTACACCGACGCGCCAAAGTACGGAATCATCCACTGGTCAATCGAGTTCTCGCCGTAGTAGCTCTGCCAGTTCGACAGACCCGCGCCTGAAACCGCCACTTTGAACCGGTTGGTCTGCGTGACCGCAAACATGGTCATGAACCCGCCATAGCTCCAGCCCGTAATCCCCACCCGGTCCGGGTCCACCGGGTATTGAGCCAGAACCGCGTCCACGCCCGCCAGGATGTCGCGCAGGTCGCCGTACCCAAAGTCCTTCCGATTGGCCTGCGCAAACTCCTCGCCCTGCCCGTAGCTGCCCCTCGGATTGGGCTGCAACACGAAGTAGCCCAGCGCGGAAAAGGCCGCCGCGCTCAGCCCGCCGCCACCGCCCCAGTGCGCATCCGCAGCCGCCGCCGGGCCGCCATGCACCTCCACAATCAGCGGATATTTCTTCGCCGGATCGTAATCCTTGGGCAAAAGCAGCCACCCCTGCACAGTGAACTTGTCGCTCTTCCACGCCAGCGAAACCGACTTGCCCCATGCCGGCTCCACGCCGTCATTCAGGTGCGTCAGTTGTGTGACACCTTCGAATCCCTTGGCCGTCGAAGTTCCCGGCCTGGCCTCATAGACCTCCGTCGCGCGGTCAAAGCTGCTGGCGTGAAACACAAACAGCGAGTGATTAGCCGACGACGAAAGGCTCAGTTCCATTCGCCCATCGCCCACACTGCCCGGAATGCTGAAGACTGGCGCGCCGAAGCTCGTAACCGCGCTTGCTCCCACATGGTCAACCCCGCCCTCGATGCCCATCCGTACCAGTTGAGCGTTGCCGGCCGCCAGTTCGCTGATATAGAGGTGCTCGTTGCCGTCCCACTCGATCCACGCCGGCGAGGTCGGCCGTTTCGGCGTCAGGTCAACTGGCGCACCACCACTGGCCGGAACAATCCACACATCCCCGCCGGTAGAGCCCTGGTCGCTCATCAGGCCGCCGATAAACGCAATAGCCTTCCCATCTGGCGACCAGCGTGGCACCGCGATCTGCAATCCATGCAGCGCTCCTGCAACTTCCGCTGGGGCCAGAATTGCCGTCGGCGCACCATCGAGAGTCTGCGTGTAAAGCTTCGCAACCCACCAGTTGTTCTCTCCCGGCGGATTAGCTGCCACATACGCCAAACCCTTCGAATCCGGCGACCAGCCAAACTCATACACGTGCAGATTTGCCGGCGTGGGCTGGGCAGGCGCAACCGGCCTGGCCGCATCCAGAGCCGCAACCCCAATCCGCTGAATCTCGACACCGTCCTCGCCAATCACACCCGATGGCGGTTTCATGGCCGCCAGCGCGCCCGCGGGCCGCGTCGCACCTTCTACGTAGAGGAATGCCAGCTTCCTCCCATCCGGTGAAAAAGCCAGTTCATGCACGAGGCCCTTCAGCTCAGTCAGCCGCCGTGCAACGCCGCCGTCCACAGGAGCCAGATACAGGTCGCCCTGCTCTCCCGGCTTGGCACAATCGGAAAAGAACGCCAGCGACTTCCCGTCCGGCGACCAGGCAAGATCGTTCTCGCGGCAATGCTGCTCCGGCTTGGCAGCTGCCGTGATGCGCTCGCTCTTGGCTAAGTCCCCCAGCGGCGCAATGCGGATCTCCGAGCCTTCCCGTTCAGGCTGAATCCACGCCAGCCGCTTGCCATCCGGTGACACCGCAACCTGGCCGACGTTCCGCCCGCGGTTCAGCCCCTTCAGGGCCTCTTCCATCTGCGCGCGATCCGGCGCGTTGGCGGCCTGCGCCAATGCATTGGAAGATTGAAATGTGATGCCGAAAACCAGAAAAACCGCGGCATTCAGGAGAGCGTGGGGGGTCTTCCTAAAATGAGTGGAAAGCATAGAGAAATGCTATCAGGCGAGATTCGCGCTCGGATCCTGCGTACACTCTATAACCAGCTAACTCGGTTGCCTGCTATCGCGCCGCCTCATGAATCGCCAGCAGCCTCTCTAGCAGCGGCTTCAGCAGCTTCAAATCCAGCGCATTCGCGCCATCCGACTTGGCGTTCGCCGGGGCATCGTGGACCTCCAGGAACAGCCCATCTACCCCGACCGCTACCGCCGCCCGCGCCAGCAGCGGAATGAACTCCGGCTGCCCGCCGCTCACGCCGTTGACCGCCGAGGGCTGCTGCACCGAGTGCGTGCCGTCAAACACCACCGGCGCCAGCCGCCGCATCACCGGCAGCGAGCGATAATCCACCACCAACGTGTTGTAGCCAAAACTGACCCCGCGCTCAGTCAGAAACACGCGTCCATTGCCCGTCGAGCGCACCTTCTCCACCGGATGATTCATATCCCACGGCGCAACAAACTGCCCCTTCTTGATATTCACCGCACGCCCGGTCTTGCCCGCGGCAACCAGAAGGTCAGTCTGGCGGCAAAGAAACGCCGGAATCTGCAGCACATCCACAGCCTCGGCTGCAATGTCGCAATGGCTGGGCTCGTGTACATCGGTCAGAACAGGCAGGCCGGTCTCCCTGGCCAGGCGTCCAAGAATGCGCGTGCCCTCCATCAGCCCCGGCCCGCGAAAGCTCTTCACGCTTGTTCGGTTGGCCTTGTCGTAGCTGGCTTTGAAAATGCAGGGAATCCCCAGGTCCGACGTGATGCGCTGGATCGCGTCCGCCATGGTGCGTACATGCGTCTCGCTCTCAATCACGCACGGCCCGGCGATGAGGAACAGCCGGCCCTCGCCCACGCGGACCGGCCCGATTTCAAAGGAGTTGCTCACGAAGCCAATTCTATCGCGCCGGTCCTATCGTGCTGACAGATGAGCCACGAAGGGTGACTCCGGAATCTCCGCATGCTCCGCGTGGTTCCTTGACCACTCCCACAGCGCCCGCTCCAGCGCGTGCAGCGCCGTCGGACCAGGCAGATCGCTCTGCTCCTTCACAATGCCGCAGTCGGCCAGGTGCTTACAGAAGGCAACGTACTCTACATAAAACTCGACATTGTGCCGCGCGTGACCTAGCGCCTCAAGAGCGCGAAAATCCAGCACCGCATAGCGCTCCGGGGCGATTGCGGCCAGGATCGCCGACGCGATGGGCAGATCGATACCCCGCAACTCAGTCAGTGCGTTGATCGCATCGCGTGTCGAGGAGTCCTGCGAAGCTGCCACCGACAGAACCCTCTTAATCATCGCTTCGCTGTTCCCAATCAGGTAATGCACCACCCGTTCCGACTTCCAGCGAACGATCGTTTCCAGGTTTCCCAGCGAGTATTCGCCGGCGCGAATGGCCGCCCCTGCTTCGAAGGCTGCCTTCTCAAGTTGTTGTTCCTTTTCTCCGGACTGCTCCCAATACTGCTTAGCCAATTGCTGAAGATCCGTTTCCGCGGGTTGAAGCTCAAAGTACGCCATGACTTCCACTGCTCCGTTCACAAAACAGAGGGTAAGATAGGCCCGCTGCATGGCTTTGTCAATGTCCCAGTGCACACTCTCCGATTGCCTCACTGGATTCCCGCGTTTGGAGAAAAATGGGACTCTTTGACGCCATATATACATAAATATGCTAATATGTATTTATGCGTACCACCATCGACATCCCGAACGAGACGTATTGTGAGCTGAAGATCAAGGCTGCCCGCGAAGGGAAGCCCGTCCGCCAAATTGTGTTGCGCGGGATTCAGCGGGAGCTCGATCCAGGTGCGGCAGTGTTCCCCCGCAAGAAATTCAAAATCCCGGTAATCTCATCGGCACACCCCGGTACGCTGCACCTTACGAACGAAGACATCGATGACATCCTTGCTTCTTCCTGACGTGAACGTGTGGGTGGCCATGCACCACCAGCGGCATGCGCGTCACAACGCTGCCGAGGCGTGGTACGAAGGCCTCAATGAACCGCTGTTGGTTTTCTGCCGGCAAACACAATTAGGATTCTTCCGCATCCTCACAACTGAGGCCGTGATGGAGAATGAGGCCCTGACACAACAGCAATGTTGGACGCTTTATGAGAAATGGATCGCTGGCGGTTTCGCCATCGAACAGCCTGAACCACTCGACATCGGGCCGGCATTCCGCGCCAGGACATTCGCGGCCGAACCGGCGCCCAGGACCTGGATGAATGCCTACCTCGCAGCCTTCGCCGAGTGCGCCGGCCTCACCCTCGTCACCTTCGACCGCGCGTTGGCCGCCAGAACCAAAGGATCGATTCTATTGGGGTGAAGCTTCCAAATGCTCTTCTCTTTTTGCAGGCTTTGCCAGCCAGCTTTGCTCAATCCACCAGATTGCGACCAGTCCAAGTCCGCCAAAAACAAGGTACGGTGTGACCCCTCAATAGTGGTTCTCAAACATCCAATCGGGTAGCCGCGGTTTTGAGATCTTACAGATCCAGATCCAGAGAACCACCAATAGAAGAAACGCCGCATGGCCCTGAACCAGATCCTGAGCCGTGCGCTTATTGAAGTCGATGTATCTCTTCCATTTCCCGTCGCTCCAGAGCATTCCGAACACGAGCATCGTGTAACCGGTGCATAGAGCCACATAGAGCGACCACGGCTCGTCAAAGAATGGCAGATAGATCACAAGGATTGAGACCACGACGCCAATACTGACGAGCTCTCGCCTAAATCGGATTGAGGGTTGACGCATGACTTGCTCCCCCGCTTCATAGCAAAGCAAAAATCATCAAAACCAGACTACTGGCGAGTAAGTTCTATGCTGCCTTCTCCGGTTGCCACATCTTGCCCCGACCGCCCCGTCCGATTCTTATAACTAGCCGTAATAAACTCCCTGAACAGCGGGTGCGGCTCCAGCGGCTTCGACTTGAACTCCGGATGAAACTGGCACCCCAGGAAATACGGATGCCCCGGCAACTCCACAATCTCCACATAGGTCGAATCCGGCGTCGTCCCACTCAATCGCAGCCCGCCGCCGGTGAGCAGCGCTTCGTACTCGCGGTTGAATTCATACCGGTGCCTGTGCCGCTCGCTGATCTCCGTGGTCCCCCCGTAGGCTTTCGCGGCCAGCGACCCCTCCTGCAAAATGCATGTCCACGCGCCCAGCCGCATGGTCCCGCCCATCTCTTCCACACCCAGCAGTTCGCGCAGCTTGTAGATAATGCGGTGCTGGCTTGCCGGGTCGAACTCGCTTGAGTTCGCGTCCTTCAATCCGCACACGTTGCGCGCATACTCAATGCACGCCGTCTGCATGCCCAGGCAAATCCCAAAGTACGGCACATTGTGCTCGCGCGCGTATCGGATCGCGTTCAGCATGCCCTCAATGCCGCGCTTTCCAAACCCGCCCGGCACAAGAATGCCGTCAAACTCCGCCAGTTGCAACTCATAGTCGCGATCTTCAGGCGTCTTCGACTCCAGCCCCTCGGCCTCAATCCACGTCACGTCGAGCTTAAGATTCTGTGAGACCGCCCCATGCGTCAACGCTTCCTTGAGCGACTTGTAGCTGTCCTCGTACTCCACATACTTGCCGACGATGGCGATGTGAACGTGATCCTTGGGGTGGTAGCAGCGATCCACCAGGTCTTTCCACGCAGTAATGTTGGCCTCCGGAGCCTCCTTGTGCAGGTACTTCAGGATCAGCGTGTCCAATCCCTCGTCGGCAAAGCGTAGCGGCACTTCGTAAATCGACGGCACCGTCGTCGCGCCCACCACCGCGCGCTCTTCCACGTTGCAGAATGCGGCAATCTTCTGCTTGATCTCGCGGCTCAGGTTGCGGTCCGAGCGGCACAGCAAGATGTCCGCCTGGATGCCAATGCCCAGAAGTTCTTTCACCGAGTGCTGCGTCGGTTTGGTCTTCAGCTCCTGCGCGGCCGCGATCCACGGCACCAGCGTCAGATGAACAAACACCGTATTCTCGCGCCCCAGTTCCTGCCGCATCTGGCGAATCGCCTCCAGAAACGGCAGCGACTCAATGTCGCCCACCGTCCCGCCGATCTCCACAATCGTCACGTCCGCGCCGTTGGCCGAGACCTTGCGCATGGCGTTCTTGATCTCGTTGGTCACGTGCGGAATCACCTGCACCGTCTTCCCCAGGTAGTCTCCGCGCCGCTCCTTCAAGATGATCTGCTCGTAGATGCGCCCGGTGGTCAGGTTGTTGTCCCGCGACAACGGCGCGTGCGTAAAGCGCTCGTAGTGGCCCAGGTCAAGATCGGTCTCCGCGCCGTCGTCGGTCACGAAAACCTCGCCGTGCTGAAACGGCGACATGGTTCCCGGGTCGACATTCAGGTACGGGTCAAACTTCATCAGGTTAACGCGCAGCCCGCGACTTTCAAGCAGGCACCCGATGGAAGCAGCCGCAAGGCCCTTCCCTAAACTGGACACAACTCCGCCCGTCACAAAGACATACTTTGCCGACATCTGTGCAACCTCACTCTTCAATTGTTGGGATTGGACGTACCTGATGGGCACAATCAAGTATGGCAGAGATGCGACTTCAAGGGAAACGGAAAATCACAGAAAGCTGATGAAAACCTGGGCATTATTGCCCATAACATTTCTGCAATCATTATTTTGCAAATGTTACTTCAGGTTGTCGAAGTCGATACCGCAGCCATTTTCCGCGTTTGCATCGGCCCCGCCGTTTCGGTCTGGTCAAAGCAGCATTTGCGGTACGCCGCCATCCGGCCTACGATGCATTTGTAGATCGAAGACTTCGCAGGGAACAGCGTGCTTCATACCCTGCGGAAAAACCCGATTTCGGCCTCATTCTTTGAAAGGGCACGACTTTAGTCGTGCCGTAAATGTCTTAGAATCTGCGCGGGCTTCAGCCCCTGAGGGTTGCTTTTCAGAAATCAGGATGGAAACAGGAGTTTTTCCGAAGCATAGTAACACTCAAGAGAGGGTGAATTGACTGCGCCTTCAGGCCCGGGCCCTTGCGATTCTTCTGCTATTTGAGAGAAATGCAACTGTAGTACTACGATGCTCCCTGAAGGGATTTTTCTCCATGACGATAGCCACTAATTCTGTCCGCAAACTGGGCGCAACCGGCCCTGAAGTCTTCCCCATCGCCCTCGGCTGCATGGGCATGAGCGGCATGTACGGCGTCACGGACGACGCCGAGTCCATCGCCACCATCCACGCGGCCATCGATGCCGGCGTCAACCTCCTCGATACCGGCGACTTCTACGGCATGGGCCACAATGAAATGCTGCTCGGCCGCGCATTGCATTTCAACCGCGACGAGGTGCTGATCTCCGTCAAATTCGGCGCCCAGCGCGGCCCCAACGGCGCCTGGCTCGGTTATGACGCCCGTCCCGCAGCCGTGAAGACGGCTCTTGCCTACTCGCTCAAGCGCCTCGGCGTCGACTACATTGACATCTATCGCCCTGCCCGCCTTGACCCCAACGTCCCCATTGAAGACACCATCGGAGCCATCGCGCAAATGGTTGCGGCCGGCTACGTGCGCCACATCGGCCTCTCTGAAGTGGGTCCGGAAACCATTCGCCGCGCCGCCGCCGTGCACCCCAT
>Ga0255351_1000161_pt1 | contig 31230 bp, 28 predicted proteins | sample HBST25r2metaG_FD_186024 | JGI IMG/M metagenome (GOLD analysis project Ga0255351, IMG submission 186024) | Peat soil microbial communities from Stordalen Mire, Sweden - H.B.S.T-25.r2 | ecosystem: Environmental > Terrestrial > Soil > Wetlands > Peat | place: Sweden: Norrbotten County, Stordalen... | reverse complement strand
CAACAGCAAAAGCAACAGCAAAAACAACAGCAACAGCAAAAACAAAAACGCCACTAAGGAAAAAACAAAAACAAATGCAAAAACAAAGACAAAAACCTTGACAATACCAGCCGTCTCATAGAAGCCGACCGGGAGGTCGGCGCTACACTTTCATGCGCAGCGGGTCTTCATGCGCAGCGGGTCGGAAAAGCTGGTGGAAGACCCAAAAAGAAAAAGTGGAATGCGATTCTCGCATTCCACTTTTTCTATCGAGACACAAAGTACGAGAACAAAACGCGACGTTTGCCCCTGGCTTAGCGTGAAGCCAGGAACTTGCTGCGCAGCATTCCAGCCAAGCCCAGAAGGCCGGTGCCGAACAAGGTCAGCGTGCCAGGCTCAGGGACGGTAGGCACCGGGCCTGGGGTGGAGTAATTGTAGGTAACTTCGACCGTACCGCCGGATCCATTGCCTACTTGGCCAGCCGAAAAAGAGCCGCCCGTGGCACCGCTAGAAACGAAGGTCGTGGAGTTTAGATCGAAGCCGAGGCTGCTGATGCCCTCAAAGAGGCTCAGTCCCGAAGTGATGGTCGCTGTCTTACCGCCGGCAGAGGTCATGGCGTTCGGACCCCATGTCACGGTCTTGGTCGCGGCCACCGTTTGGCCGCTGACGCTCGAGGTCATCGTATCCTTGAAGGCGTTGGCGATCAGAAGGGAGTCGATGCTGCCGACTGTGCTATCCAGAATAACCGTCGTAGTTGAGGTCACTCCGACTCCCGTTGACGCGTTGTTTGCGTCACTGTTCGTAGCGGTGAGCGTCGTGACGCCGCTGCCCACGAACGAGATAACCACCGAGTTCAGCGTGTCTCCAGCGTAAGTACCAGTGGTGTTGTTGAACTGGTAAATTGCCGGATTCACGAGTTCGCCGCTTAAATTGTCGGACGCGTTAGTTTCAATCGAGGTGAAGGATACTGAGCCAGCGTACGCCAAGGGGGAAGCGGCAAGCGCCAAGGCGGCTACTGACAGTGAGAGAAGCGTTACGTTGCGAAAGGCCTTCATAATATTGTCCTCATACTTGCGCCGTGCAGACAACCTGCATGACGCTTTGTCTCGTGGTTCCGGCTGAAAGGGGCTCCAGACGGTAACCGGGGTAAGTGTATTGCGGGCAGAGGCACTTCTCCCTACCCGATGAAAAAACCTCGGAAAATCTTTCCTGCCTCTTAGTGAGCACGTTGTGGGCCAACCTGAGATGACCGCTTCAATGCCCATAAATATCAACGTAACATAAACGTGTTGAATAGGTTACAGGTTGTACGCGGTGAGGTTTCCAAGTTGGCTTCAGATCCCAGAAGTAGGAAGTGATATGCATATTTTTGCACTTGTATGGTAATGGAATTACCCAAATGGGTGGCATAGGTAGAAGACTGGCAATGTTTTATCCACGCCAAATCAAGCGTAGGCCCGTACGGACTCACGCGAAATATGGACAGTAAGAATGGAGGAGCCAGAGCAGGAAATGGCGGTTCGGCGTGCTGAGATGGGAAGGCGAATTCTCCGCAGTGCGAGAGATTTCGCTTCCGGCAAAAACAACTGTTGACGTGGGATGAATTCAGCAGTAGATTAATCAAACACGGGAAAGGAGGTAGGTCCAACAGATGCAGAGAAATTCTTCAAGCAGTACCGTACGTGAGGTGACTGAGGCCTAGGGCATCGCGCCTTAGAGTTCCTGGTTGCCCCCAAGCGGGAGGTTTTTCCGCAGGGGATGCTACTGCATTTTCACGGTTGGCTGTATCTCTGAAGCCCGATGCGCGGGTGGCAATTCTTCAACGCAGCGACGAAACCTATCGCCGAAGGAGTCCGGCTTGCCGGGTGTCGCCACCACAAATCTGAATCAGGGAACAGAAGTGAAGATGCCCCAGGCTTTCGCTTCAGCGCGATGGCCTTAGTCCAATACCCACAGTTCACCGCGACGGCCTGGGCAGTGCGCCCGGGCCGCCGTTTTTTTTGGGCATGAGCCTCTTGCCTATTAAGGATGTATACGATCATCCTGCGCCGTCCCTTGGGACTCCGGCTGCATTATGGCTGATCCTCCCCACCGTTGAAACGGTGGGCTAACAACCATTGCGCCTACGGCGCGGGTAGCGGGCGGCTGCCCGCATGAAGCGCTCTGCTGCGGTAGACTCACAACCATGCGTGTTTTCGGTGTCGATTGCGGAACAGAGATCACCGGCTTTGGCGTCGTCGAGTCGGACGATACCGGGCGGCAGCCGCGCCTTACGATGAAGGCGATGGGGGCGATCCGGCTGGTCAAGTCGAAGACTACCGCCGAGCGCCTGGAGCAGGTCTTCCGCGCGTTGAGCGCCGAGATGGAGCGCTGGCAGCCCGATGCGGTGGCCATCGAGGAGGTCTTCTACTCAGTGAATGCCAAGTCGGCGCTGAAGCTGGGGCAGGTGCGCGGCGTGGCTCTTTTGGCGGCGGCCATGCTCGGATTACCGGTGGCCGAGTACGCACCGCTCAAGATCAAATCCAGCGTGGTGGGCTACGGGCTGGCCAAAAAAGAGCAGGTCCAGTTCATGGTGGCGCGCCTGCTGGAACTGGCCGAAGTGCCGCAGCCTGCCGACGCCGCCGACGCGCTGGCCGTCGCCATCTGCCACATCCATACTGCGCAGACGCTGGAGGGGCAGGGAATCAGGGATCAGGGATCAGGGGTCAGGGATCAGAAATGACCCGCTGGTTGAGGTTCGTCGTTTCCCAGGTCCGAAAATCCGGACCTGGGGCACCCATCCATTTTTGGTTTGTCAGAGTATGGGATCTGAACCACCCACCGGGGCGGCGATAGGGACTGAGGGACTAGTCCCTGCCAGCAAGCGCCACAGCTTGGCAAAGCTCTCCACGGTCAAGGCTTCGGCGCGGGCTTGCGGCTCGACTTCGGCCTCTGCCAGTGCTGCCGCAACAACTGCGGGCGCGATTCCGGCGGCGCGCAGGTTGTTGGCCAGCGTCTTGCGCTTCTGATGGAAGCACTGGCGGACGAAGCGCAGAAAGCTGGCTTCCTCCACACCCAGTTCAGCAAAGCGCGGAGCAAAACGCCAGCGGAAGACCGTTGAATGCACCTCCGGCGGCGGCGAAAAGGAACTTGGAGGCAGCGTGAAAAGCCGCTGCGTCGGCCCGTAAAGCTGCACGGTCACGGAGAGCAGGCCATAGTCTCGCGAGCCGGGCTGGGCGACGATCCGGTCGGCCACTTCGCGCTGCACCATCAGCACGGCGCGGTCCAGAGCGGCGTGGGCGGCGGCCAGCTTGAGCAGGATGGACGAAGTGATGCCGTAGGGCAGATTGCCGACGACCAGCAGGCGCTCGGCGGCCTCGGCTGAGGCAGCGTTGAAGTCAAATTGCAGCACATCCTGCGGGACGACCGTGACGTGGGCCGAGGCATCCAGCATGAACTGAACGCGCAGCCCGGCAGCCAGATCGCGGTCCAGCTCGACGGCCAGGACGTGCGCGGCGCGGGCGGCCAACTCGGCGGTGATGGCTCCGCGTCCGGGACCGATTTCGACTACCGTGCGGCCGGTGAGATCGCCGATGGAAGCGGCAATGCGCTGAATGGCCTCGGAATCAACGAGGAAGTTCTGACCGAGCTTGGGTTTGGCGGGCATGGCTCTCTTGATGGTAACGGAGTGCGGCGGAGTTGGTTCAGTAGACTCGGAATCTCTCGCTACGCCCGCAGCCGCGCCAGCAGATCTTGGGGATGGACCGGCTTGGAGAGAATATCGAACTCGTAGCCCTGAGCGCGGGCCTTCTCCAGCAGATCGGCGGTGGCGGCTTGGCCGGAAAAGAGCAGAATCTTGACATGGGGAAGGAGCTTGCGAATCTGAATCGCCGCGTCGATGCCGCTCAGCCCGCCCATGATGACGTCTGAGATGAGCATCTCCGGCTGGAATTCCGCAGCCAGCTCAATCGCGCTCTCGCCGGAATAAACGGCGCGCGCCTCAAAGCCGCTCAGGTTCAGAATCATGGCCAGCGAGTCGGCGATTACACGTTCATCATCGGCCACCAGAATCTTCGGTTTGGCTACGGTTTCAGGCATCTCTCTCCCGCGCGCAAGAGGGGGGTCGTAAAGCAAGGATTGAAGCGCATTCCCCATGCACAACTCTCGGCAAAGGCTGAATGTCACTTTCCTAGCAAGGCTCTTTCCTTGAATGATACGCTTAGATCAAAGGTTTTTTCCAAGGCTTTTCTAATCTTTAGATGACAAAAGATTCTTCGGCAGACAAATAAGGCTCTCGATAGCCTGACAGCCGGTTGCCGCAGCCGATTCATCCGGCTGAAACGGGCTTATATTACACTGAAGGGTCCAGTTGCGCCTCTAGGCCTAGCGGACGCCCCAACCGGAGAATGCCATGCAGGAAGCCGCCAGCGAAGACCGGACCGCCCTCCCCAACTCCGGCGCCATCATCCGCGCCGAGGGCATCGAGAAGTACTATGCGCAGCCTAGCCAGAACCGCATCCAGGTGATCTCTGCCACCGACCTCTCCATCGTTCCCGGCGAGATCGTCGCCCTGCTCGGCCCCTCCGGCAGCGGCAAATCCACCATGTTGCGCATGCTGGCCGGTCTCTCCACGCCCACCGCCGGCCAGGTCTACTGGCATGAAAAGCCCATCGCCGGCGCGGAGGTCAACGTCTCGATTGTCTTCCAGAGCTTTGCCCTCTTTCCCTGGCTCACGGTGCTGGAAAACGTGGAAGCCCCGCTCCAGGCTCGCGGCCTCCCCGCCGCCGAACGCCGCGAACGCAGCCTGAAGATGCTGGACACAGTCGGCTTGGACGGCTTTGAGGCCGCCTATCCCAAGGAACTCTCCGGCGGAATGAAGCAGCGCGTCGGCTTTGCCCGCGCCCTGGTCGTCGAGCCGGAGGTGCTCTTCATGGACGAGCCATTCAGCGCCCTGGACGTGCTGACCGCCGAAAACCTGCGCAGCGAACTTCTGGAGCTTTGGGCCAACAAGACCATGCCCACCAAGGCCGTCTTCCTGGTTACGCACAACATTGAAGAAGCCGTCCTGCTGGCTGACCGTATCATCGTGCTGGGCCGCAATCCCGGCCACATCCGCACAGACTTCCGCGTTCAGCTCACTCAGCCCCGCGACCGCAAGTCAGAGCCATTCACCCAGCTAGTTGACTACATCTATAAGGTGCTCACGCGGCCCGACGTGGTTCCCGCCGAAGCCCCCGAGCAGCAAGCCGAACCCAAAGTCCGCGACCAGCGCCAGATGCACTATCAGATGCTGCCCCACGCTCGCCCCGGCGGCATCGCTGGCCTGCTCGAACTGCTGCTCGACAAAGGCGGACGCGACGACATCTATCGCCTCGCCGACGACCTCAGCTTCGAGATCGACGACCTGCTGCCCATCGTCGATGCCGCGCAACTGCTCGGCTTCCTCCAGGTCGAGGAAGGCGATGCGGCCATCACTCCCGCCGGGGAGGAGTTTGCCAACTCCGAAATCCTCCGCCAGAAGGAGCTTTTCCGCACGGCCGCCCTGGCCAACGTCCTGCTCTTCCGCCAGATCTGTCGCGCTCTGGAGACCAAGCGCAATCACGCCGTTCCCGAAGACTTCTTCCTCGATATGCTCGACGAGCAGTTCAGCGAAGAGGAGTGCCAGCGCCAGATCGAAACCGCTGTCACCTGGGGCCGCTACGCCGAACTCTTCGACTTCGACGCCGGCCATCGCCGCTTCGTCCTGCCCGACGCGCTGGAAGAAGATGCCGCTCCCCGCCAGGAGGTCAAGTGAAGCCTCAGCCTCTGGCGCGCACCCTCATTCCCGCCCGCACCTGGCCGTTCCTTATCGACGCGGCTGTGATGCTCTGCGCTCTGGCCCTCTTCTTTGCGGTCATCCGCCTGGGCGCCTACTGGCTCACCAAGCCCGTTCCGGAGATAGCAATATCCCACTCCGTCCGCGCCCTGCCACTGTACGCTTTTTACTCCATGGCGCGCATGGGAATCGCTTACATTGTCAGCCTTGTCTTTTCTGTAAGCTATGGTTACATTGCTTACTACAATCGCCGCGCTGAAGCCTGGATGATTGCCGTCCTCGACATCCTGCAATCCATCCCCGTCCTCAGCTTTCTTCCCGGCGTTATGCTGGCCATGATTGCGCTCTTTCCCGGCCATCAATTCGGCATCGAACTCGGCTCCATTATTCTGCTCTTCACCAGCCAGGCCTGGAATATGGCCTTCAGCTTCTACTCCTCGCTCAAGAGCATTCCGCGCGAGATGATTGAAGCCACGCGCGTCTATCGCTACTCCGCATGGCAGCGCTTCTGGCAGCTCGAACTACCTTTTTCCGCCATCGGGCTGATTTGGAATTCCATTGTCTCGGTAGCCAGCGGATGGTTCGTTCTCATCCCCTGCGAGATGCTCACCTTCGGAGGTCGCGACTTCCGCCTGCCCGGCCTGGGCAGCTATCTCTCCAGCGCCGCCACCTCCACGCCGGTCGATAAGCACGCTCTTTTCTGGGGATCGGCTGTGCTCGTCCTCATCATCGTCGCCACAGATCAACTCATCTGGCGTCCGCTGATCGCCTGGAGCGATAAATTCAAATTCGAGCAGGTCGAATCCGCCACCCGCGTCACCTCGCCGATTCTCACCCTGCTCAGCACCCCCAGCCTGCTCCTGCGCCTGCCCTCCCGCGCCCTCGGCAGCATCGACGAGCGGATCTACCATCGCCTCGCCACCTCACCCCAGTGCCGCCGCATCCAGCCCATCGACGACGACGCGGCTAAAGGCGGCGGATTCTGGCCCGTCCTGATCGGCGTCTTCGCCGTCCTCGTCCTGATCTGGACCGCCGGAGAGGCCTTCCATCTCCTCCGCGACGTCACCGCCGCCGATCTGCGGATGCTCTTTCTCGGCGCGGGGGCCACCTTCGCGCGCGTGATTGCAACTTTAGTAATCGCTGCTCTTTGGACCATCCCCGTCGGCGTGGCCATCGGCTCCAGCCCCCGGCTCGCCGGCGTCCTCCAGCCCATCACGCAGATCGTCGCCGCCATCCCCGCTTCGGCCTTCTTCCCCGTGCTGATGGTCCTCATGCTTCAGCAGGGCGTTGGCCTTGGCTTCGGCGCAATCGCCCTGATGCTTCTCGGAACCCAGTGGTACGTCCTCTTCAACGTGATCGCCGGAGCCATGGCCATTCCCTCTGACCTCAAGGAAGCCGCAGCCGTCTACAAATTCACCACGTGGCAGCGCTGGACGCGCCTGATTTTGCCGGGAATCTTTCCGTACCTCATCACCGGCATGGTCACGGCCTCAGGCGGCGCATGGAACACCTCCATCCTGGCCGAATATGGCGCATGGGGCAGCCGCACCCTCCGCACCGTCGGCCTCGGCTCGCAGATCAGCGCCGCCCTCGGACCCGGCGGCAAGCTCTCCTCGCTGATTATGGCCACCATCCTGCTAGCCGCCATCGTCGTCACCATGAACCGCTTCCTCTGGCGTCGCCTCTACCGCCTGGCCGAAACCCGCTACAAGCTGGAAGGCTGATTTTCTCCTGGACTCTTGACGAAAGGTGTCCATTGGAGTACAAAAATAAAATGCAGACCGTCGTCGAGATGCCGGGTTATCTCAAGGCTGCTGAAGCTCTCTTCTCTGCGGTCGAGCGTGAACAGATCGTCCTTATGGTGGCTGCGCAGCCGGTGTGCGGTGCTGTAATTCAGGGCACTGGCGGCTATCGCAAGGTACGGGTTGGTCGCAGCGGCATGGGGAAGCGCGGCGGCGCGCGAGTCATCTACATTCTGCGCAACGAAGCGTTTCCAATTTTTCTCGTCGCGGCTTATGCCGAGAATGAGAAAGACAATCTGACTCAAAAAGAGCGCAACGATCTGGCCAAGCGCGCCGATGAAATCTTTGCGAAGTATAGGGGGAGCCGATGACAAAACTATTTGACGATCTGATGACTGGGCTGGACGAAGTGGACACATTCCTGGCTGGGAAGACGGCTGGCTACAAGGTTCATCTGCCCACTGAGGTTGATGTGAAGGGTATCCGAAAGCGTCTGAAGATGACTCAGGCGCGATTTTCAGAGACCTTCGGCTTCAGCCTTGACGCGGTCAAGCATTGGGAGGGTGGACGCCGGACGCCGGAGTCCTCGGCGCGAGCCTTCCTCACGGTGATTGCCCGGAATCCAAAGGCTGTGATCGCGGCCTTGCATTCGCAAGCGACAGTTGTCAGTGCTCGGTGATCAGTGGTCAGCCTGCAAAGCAGGGGGCGTGGTCTCCCCGGTCTCAAAATCGAGACCTGGGGCACCCAATCATTTAGGGGTTAGTCAAGCACGGACCCTCTGCCGATATACTCAACCTCGACGATGATTCGCATTTTTGGAACGATATTTGCGGGGCTGATGGGGCTGGCCTTTGGCAGCTTTCTCAACGTCTGCCTGAGCCGCTGGCCGGAGGGCGAGAGCGTTGTTCTGCCGCGCTCCCACTGCCGCCAGTGCGGGCGAACACTCGTCTGGTGGGAGAATGTGCCGCTGGTCAGTTGGCTGGCGCTCAGAGGCCGCTGCCGCACCTGCCGCGCCTGGATCGGTTGGCGGTATCCGCTGGTGGAGTTTTCGGTTGCTGTGCTATGGGCTAACTGCGTGTTGAAGCATCTGGTCGTGTTTTCGATCCTAGCGCCCCATTTTCCACTACAAATCATCAATTTCATGTTGATCGATGCGATTGGAACGATGATCTTTTATTGGCTGTTGATCGCGCTGGCGGTACTTGACGCTGAGAATCTCTGGCTTCCAAACTGGATTACTTTGCCCGGTATTGCGTTGGGTTTTTTGTATAGGCTTGCAGGTGCGGCGTTCCTTCCATCTTTCAACCAAACTAATTGGTTGAAAGATCATTTGATTGGAACTACCGCAATCATATCCCTGGTCAGCATCGTTATCGCCGCTGGCCTGATCCTGCTCATCCGCTGGACCTATTGGCTGATCCGCCGCCGCGAGGGTGTGGGCCTGGGCGACGCCAAGCTGATGGCTCTCTTGGCCGCGTGGCTCGGCCTGCCGCAAGCGCTGCTCGCCTTTGCAGTTGGGGTGATGCTCGGCTCGCTGGCCGCGATGGTCGTGCTGCTGGTTCCAAAGGCGCGGCGGGAGTCGGGAAGTTGGGCCGCCAGCAAGCTTCCGCTGGGCACATTTCTCTGCATCGGCGGCATTGTCAGCAGCCTTTGGGGCCAGCCGATTCTCAGCGCCTATCTGCGCTGGGCTGGGTTCTGAAAACTCGAACTACTTATTTCATCGTTAGCGCCGTCCCGGGACTCCGGCTGAATGGTGGAGGCACTCACCCCGCGTTGAAACGCGGGGCTAATAACCATTGCGCCTACGGCGCGGGGCGACAGGCTGTTGCCTATCGCCAGAAAAATCAATTCGACGGTACTTCAGCCGCGCTCTCTTGCGCTGTACCTTCTGGCTCTTCATCTCCGGCAAAGCTCTGCGCGTCGGCGAAGCGGTAACCCACGTACACATCCGTCAGCAGATAGGTGGGGTTGGCGGGGTCGTCCTCAATCTTCTTGCGCAATTGGCGGACAAAGGTGCGCAGATACTCGACCTCTTCGCGGCAATCCGCGCCCCAGACGGCAGTGAGCAGGCGGGCGTAGGTAACGACGCGGCCAGCGCGGCTCATCAGGCAGTGGAGAATGTCGAACTCCTTGCGCGTCAAATGGATGGCTTCGCCGCGCTTGGTGACCAGGCGCTTGGTGGGATCGAGGCGGATTTCGCCAATCTCGATGGGCGCATCCTCGGCGCGGGCTGGGGCGCGGACGCGGCGCACTGCCGAACGGATGCGGGCGATCAGCTCACGCGTGCTGAAGGGCTTGGTGACGTAATCGTCCGCGCCCAGTTCCAGCGCCTCCACCTTGTCTTCCTCCTGGTCGCGCACGGTAAGAACCAGAACCGGCAGCCGGGGAGCGAAGGCGCGAATGCGGCGCAGCGTCTCAATGCCGCCGATGCCGGGCATATTCACGTCGAGCAGAACGCAATCGAAGACGCTTTGGCGCAGGGTTTGCAGCGCCTCTTCGCCTCGCGAGGCCTCCATCACCTGAAAGCCCAGCTCGACCAGTGGCGGACGCAGCGCGCGCCGAATGGCTGATTCATCATCGACAATCAGAATGCGAATAAGGGGTTGATTCATTTAATCTTGCTCCTTCCGCGTCGAGTTGGGGACGGCCGCAAAGAATGTGGTGCCCTCGTGCTCATCGCTCGTAACCCAGACATAGCCACCGTGAATCTGCGCCACGCGCTTGGCCACTGACAGGCCGATGCCCGTTCCGCTGGCGCGATTCGAATTGGCGCTGGATCGATAATAACGGTTGAAGATGCGCTCCCGGTCACTGATGGGAATCACCGGGCCAAAACCATGCACGGAAAAGATCGTCTCGGACTTGGCCGCCACCACGCGAATGGTGATCGCGGTGCCGTAGATCGAATACTTGCAGGCGTTGTCAATGTACTGCGTCAGCAGCATCACCATCAACTGTCGGTCGCAGTAAGCCATCATCTCGTCATCGGCCAGATCGATGACCACCTTCATGCTGGCCAGCCGGTCGCGCAGACTGGCCACAACCTCTTCAATCAGCGGCGCAACACCGACCGGCGTGGCGTGAATCTTCACTTCACCGGCGTCCAGGCGGGCGGTCGTCAGCAGCCGCGTGGTCAGGTTGGCCAGCACGCTGGCCTGTTCGTCGATCAGGCCCACCAACTCCGCCTGCCCCGCCGAGAGATGGCCCATTTCGCTCAGACCGCTGGCAGCGGCGCGGATGGCCGTCAGGGGCGTCTTGTAGGCGTGGGCCAGACTGTCGAGAACCGTCGCGCGCAACTGCTCGGTGCGGCGCTCGGTTTCAATGCGGCTCTCATTGGCGAAGGCCCGATAGCGGTCGAAGGTGATGGCGATCAGCGAGGCGATGGCGTTGTTGGTCAGGGGCCCAGTTTCGCCGCGCACCACCAGCGCGCCCACGGGCACCATTCCCAAGCGGACCACGCGCCGGCCCAAGCCGGTCTCCGGATCGTCGCCGGTACTCTCGAAGTAATAAACGTTCTGCGCCATCTCGCGCGGGTCGGTGCTCCAGAAGCCGGCCTGATAGACCTCATGCAGGTCGGCGTCAAACAGCGCCACCGCCTCCAGCGAAAAAATCTCATGCACCAGCTCGGCCAACTGCGGTCCCGGCTCGACGTGCAGATTCATCTCCAGCGTGCGCCGCGTGAACTCATACAGATCGCGCATCTGCCCGCCCCAGCTCTCGGCCTCCTGGGCGTGGTCTTTGATCTGCGCTGAAAGCCGACTGACCACCAGCGCCACCAGCACAAAGACCAGCAACGTGACGGTGTTGGCGGGATCGGCTGCCAGATTGGCCTGGAATGGAAATTGGGGTTGGCGGGTCGAAAAAAAGCTGTGCATGGTGACCGCCCATGCCGAAACGATCACCGATTGCCAGAAGCCGCTGAGCAGCGCGATGGGCACCACAATCAGCAGGTAAAGCAGCGCCGCCAGCGGCAGCAGCCATCCGGCCCAATGCGCCAGCGCGGCCACCAGAACCACGGCCACCATGCCCAGCGCGCACTCCAGAATAAACAGAAGCACCCGCTGTCCGGAACCGCGGGTGCGCGCGGCGCGGAAGAGGGAATCGAGCGGAATGGATTTGAAAAACAAGCGATGAACCTGTGAACAGTGGACTCCGTGCCCCATCCATTTGCCGCTTTTTGGCGAATGTGTTGGAAGCATAAAACTCAATCTGCCTTGTCCATGGTGGATTTTAGCAGGTTCGCGGCCTGTTCCGGTGCCTTTTGATGGCATACCGCACGGAACGAACGAGCGTTTTTTGGGGCACAGAATCGGGTGCGGGGATTCTGAGGGCATCCAAGGGGTAAACGACTGATTTTTCCACCGTTGGCCATAAAATCTTCATGGATTCCTTATGCCGGGACTTTATAATTCAAACGATGCCCTTCACCTTCATTTTTTGATTCCAAAAAGGAGACTCATGGCTACGAAGTACAAATTGGAATACATCTGGCTGGATGGCCAGAAGCCGATCCCGGAACTGCGCAGCAAGACCCAGCTCAAGACCTTTGACAACCCTCCTACCTTGGCCGACATCCCTGTTTGGGGCTTTGACGGCAGCTCGACGCAACAGGCCGACGGACACAAGTCCGACTGCGTGCTGAAGCCCGTCGCTCTTTATCCTGACGGCGCCCGCAAGAACGGCTACCTGGTTCTGAATGAAGTGATGCACCCGGATGGCACGCCGAATTCCACCAATGCACGCGCCACCATCGAGAACGATCCTGACCTCTGGGTTGGCTTCGAGCAGGAGTACTTCCTTTATAAGGATGGGCGTCCGCTGGGCTTCCCGAAGGATGGTTTCCCTGGTCCGCAGGGTCCCTTCTATTGCGGCGTGGGCTACAAGTACGTGGGTGGCATCGCCCGTCAGATCGTTGAGGAGCACCTCGAACTCTGCCTCACCGCCGGCATCAACCACGAAGGCATCAATGCCGAAGTGGCCAAGGGCCAGTGGGAGTTCCAGATCTTCGGCAAGGGTTCCGCCAAGGCTGCCGATGACCTCTGGGTTGCCCGCTATCTGATGTATCGCCTCTGCGAGAAGTACGAGATCGACTTCGTGCTGCATTGCAAGCCGATCAAGGGCGACTGGAACGGCTCCGGCATGCACACAAACTTCTCTACCAAGCATATCCGCGAAGTCGGCGGCAAGGCTTACACCGAAGCGCTGATGGCTGCCTTCGAGAAGTACATTCCCGAGCACATCGCCGTCTACGGCCCTGACAACCACCTCCGCCTGACCGGCCTTCATGAGACCCAGGCTATCGACAAGTTCAGCTACGGCCTCTCCGACCGTGGCGCTTCGGTCCGCCTGCCCGTCAATTTCGTCCGCGACGGCTACAAAGGCTACTTCGAAGATCGTCGTCCGAACTCCGAAGCCGATCCTTACCAGATCGTCTCCCGGATTCTGAAGACCATCAAGACCGTTCCCACCAAGTAACTGGGTGCAGTTCAATAACAAGGGCGGCAGACCGGAATCGGTTTGCCGCCCTTGCTATTATGATTTGGCAAAGAGACGACAATGCACCTGAAGCCCATAAAAACTGAAGCCGATCACAAGGCTGCCTTGCAAGAGATTGAACGTCTGTGGGATGCGGAAGAAGGCACCGCTGATGGAGACCGTATGGAGACTCTCGTCACTTTGGCGGAGGCCTACGGAATAGCCCATTTCCCGATAGATTTGCCGGACTCCATCGAAGAAGCCCTTTCTTTCGAAAAACCGTCCTTCAGGGGCTAAAGCCTGTTTTCTGGATTAATACAAGCGGCACGGCTAAAGCCGTGCCCTTTCAAAACATGGACTCAAACTGAGATTTTTTAACTGATCTCAATCACGTCCGTAGCGGCTGCGGCGGCCTTCTCAGCCTGCGCCATCATCTTTTCCGCTACGGCATAAAACTCAGCCGCCTGCGGACTCTTCGGTCCGGCCAGCGCCACGGGCAGCCCACGGTCGCCTCCCTCGCGGATCGCCGGAACCAGCTCGATCGAACCCAAAAACGGCACGCCGAATTGCTTGGCCGTCCGCTCCGCCCCGCCCTTGGAGAAGATGTCAATCTCCTGGTGGCAGTGCGGGCAGGTGAAGTGGCTCATGTTCTCGACGATCCCCAGTACCTCGACATTGACCTGGGCAAACATCTCCAGCGCCTTGCGCGCGTCTTGCAGGCTCACGTCGCTGGGCGTGCTGACGACGACAGCGCCGGTCAGTGGCACGGTCTGCACCAGCGAGATGACAATGTCGCCGGTGCCCGGAGGCAGATCGACAATCAGGTAGTCCAACTCGCCCCACTCCACCTGCTGAAGAAACTGGCGGATGATCTGGTGCAGCATCGGTCCACGCATCACCAGTGGCTTGTCGCCGGGTGAGATGTAGCCGATCGATACGGTCTTCACGCCGTGGGTGTCGTTGGGGATGATGCGATTCTCTTCGCCCACGCGCGGCTGCTGCGTTGAACCCATCATCAGCGGCACGTTGGGTCCGTAGATGTCGGCGTCGATGAGGCCGACGCGCTGGCCCAGGCGACTGAGGGCGATGGCCAGGTTGACGGCGACGGTGGTTTTGCCGACGCCGCCCTTGCCGGAACCGATGGCGACGATCTTTGAAACTCCCGGCAAAGCGACGGGCGCGGGCATGGCGGTTGGTTGAGCCATTCTTTTTGATTGCTCCTTGAAAAGTTCTCAGTTTTTAGTTCTCAGTTCTCAGTATCCGCTATCAGTCCTGATCTTCTATGTGCGCCTTGGAAACTGACGACTGAGAACTGTGAACTAACAACTGATTTAGATGCGTTTCAATTCACTTGCGGTTCAGCGGCCTCGCGCGCGCGGTGGGCTGCCTTCTCCTGCTTGCGGCGGGCGGCCTCGGCGATGCGATGCTCGCGGCGCAGTTGCGCGTCGGCGTAGTGGCGCTTCTCGTCCGCCGTCTCTGGAATCACCGGCGGCACCTTCACGCTGCGGCCCTCCTTGTCCACGGCCACAAACACCAGAAATGCGCTGGCCACGTGCAGCAACTCGCCGGTCTGCGGGTCTTCGGTCCAGGCCTTCACGCCCACCTCCATCGAAGTGGTAAAGGCCCTATTGACGCTGGCGCGCAGAATCACCAGATCGCCCAGATGTACCGGGCGGATAAAGTCGATGTGGTCCATCGAGGCGGTCACCATGTAGGTACGCGCATGGCGATAGGCGGCCATCGCGCCCGTCATGTCGATAAAGTGCAGCAGCCGCCCGCCCAGCAGGTTGCCCAGAACGTTGGTGTCGTTGGGCAGCACAAACTCCGTCATCTCCGACTGCGAGTTGGCCACGGTGCGGGGGATCAGGCTGGAAGCGGGGGTAACGTCGGGGAGGTTCATCTTCATTCGGCTCCATCCATAGGCTTGCGCCTCCAGTGTACTCCCAACAGGATAAAATGAAGCGGGCGGCGTAGCTGTGAAGGCGCGCACAATTGCATTCTGAACTTCGATTTCAGTGAAAAGTACAGAGAGATAAGCGTGGACCGGGAGGTCGGCGCTACAATTTCCATCGATTACGCAGATCCAACAGGCCGGGCCGATAGGTTTGGCGGCAAGAGGAGCATCATGGATAAGATCACCAGCCTCAAAGAAATTCTGGAAATGGACCCCAAGAACAGCTTTGCCCGCTACGGTCTGGCGATGGAACTGGCCCGCACCGGCGAAACCGAAGCCGCGCTCACGGAATTCGATACGCTCTTGTCCAACGATCCAGGGTACACTGCGGGCTACTTTATGGCCGCGCAGACGCTGGCCTCCGCGGGCCGGACCAGCGAGGCGATCACCCGGCTCAAGAGCGGCGTCGCAAGCGCCCAACGCAGCGGTAACCGCCATGCGATGATCGAGATGCAGTCCATGCTGGATGAGTTGGACCGGTAGGAAAACAGGGAATAGGGAACAGGGAATAGAGAATAGAAAATTGCACGCGGATTCTTGATGCATCCATTCAAACCAAAGTGCATCTATACTGGAATCATGGCAAAGTATTCGATTGTTGTGCCGTTCAACAATGAAGAGGAGAATGTCACCGTCCTGTATGCCCGCCTCAAGCAGGTCATGGAGCAGGTGGGTGAGAGCTTCGAGCTGGTGCTGGTAGACGACGGCTCCAGCGATCATACCTATCGGCTCTTGGAAGAGATTGCTGCGGTGGATAGCCGCGTGCTGGTCATCAAGCTGCGCCGCAACTTCGGCCAGACCTCCGCGCTGGCCGCCGGCTTTGACCACGCCTCGGGCGAGTTCATCCTGGCCATGGACGGCGACCTGCAGCACGATCCCAACGACATTCCGCTCTTCCTGGAGAAGCTGGCCGAAGGCTACGACGTCGTCAGCGGCTGGCGCAAAGAGCGAGTGGACAATTTCATCCTGCGGCGTATCCCCTCCCGCTGCGCCAACTGGCTGATGGCCAAGCTCTCCGGCGTGGGGATTCACGACTTCGGCACCACCTTCAAGGCCTATCGCCGCGAGTTGATTCAGAGCGTTCCGCTCTACGGCGAGATGCATCGCTTCATCCCGGCGCTGGCCAGTTGGTACGGCGCGTCGATCTGTGAGATTCCCATCCACAATGTGAACCGGGAGCGGGGCCAAAGTCACTATGGCATCGGCCGCACCTTCGGCGTCTTTTTCGATCTGCTGACCATCCGCTTCCTGCTCCGCTACATGAGCCGCCCGCTGCACTTCTTTGGCAGTCTGGGCGCGCTGAGCTTGCTTGCGGGCAGCTTTCTGTCGGCCACGCTGATCGGGATAAAGCTTCTGGCTTTCAACCAGAGCATCATGAAACTGCATGGGCCGCTGGTGGTGATTGCCGGGGTGCTGCTTGTGGCCGGCATTCAGTTGCTGGCCGTGGGCCTGCTGGGTGAGTTGCAGGTGCGCCACTTCCATACCAGCCAGCAGCGCGCGCCTTACGCCATCGCCCGCATTGTCCGCTTGCAGGCATTCGAAGAGCCGAGCCTGCTGTCCGAGGGGTAAAGAGGCCAGGCAGCAGAAGATCGTGAAACGAAGAGTGGAAGTTGACAGCAGGAGCCGCATTTGCGAAACTCATAACTGCTGCTGATTCAGCGGAGACGCTGAATCTGTGTAATGTGCCGAAGTGGCGGAATTGGCAGACGCGCGTGGTTCAGGTCCACGTACTCGCAAGGGTGTGGGGGTTCGAGTCCCTTCTTCGGCACCAGACGTTTAGAATAAATAGGTTAGGTTAGCTTCCTAAGAAAAACCAACGGAAATGCTTAGTTTTCCTGTTTTTTCGGTATTGACCGAGAGGAGAACTTTGATACCAATGGCAACCCAAATTACAGTACCAAACCTTACTCTCAGTCAGGACGCACGGCTGTACAACGCGCCGTCGTGGTTGGCATCCACGACAGCGCAACTCCCAAAACCACGTTGCCCCCCCTAAACGGAAAGAGTGAGAATGCGGTTGAGGCGCTGGACAAAGAGGCTGGGGTCGGCCAGCGGTACACCTTCCATCAGAAGTGCCTGATCGAGAAGCAGCCAGGCCGCGTCCTCGGCGACGGCGTCATCGGTGCGCGCGAGCAGCTTCTTCACAATCTCGTGATCGGGATTGATCTCCAATGTAGGCTTGGGCGCGGGCATTTCTGTCTGGCCCATGGCGCGCATCATCTGCTGCATCTGCAGCGAAGGTTCCTCTTCGTCAGAGACAATGCACGAGGGGCTATCGGCAAGCCGCGACGAGACGCGCACATCCTTCACGCGATCACCGAGCAGCGCCTTCAGTTTTACTAGCAAAGGTTGCAGCGCTTCAGCTTTGCCGGGTTCAGCCTCGTCCTTCAGATCCTCGCCGGTGGAGGTTTTGTTCACCGCCTTGAAGTCGATCTCGCCGTATTTATCGATGCCGGAAAAGATGATTTCATCAATGTCGTCATCGAGGATGAGAACTTCCAAATCCTTCTTCTTGTAGATCTCCAGCAGCGGCGAAGTGCGCAGCAGCGATTCCGCGCCGCCGGTGATGTAATAAATGCCCTTCTGTCCATCCTTCATGCGGAGTTTTGCCTCGGCGAGGCTGGTCAGGCCTTCCACTTTGGTGGACTTGAAGCGGACGAGATCCAGCAGCGCCTCGCGATTGGCGAAGTCGCCGTAGAGACCTTCTTTCAGCGGGCGATTGTACTGCGTGATGAATTTGAGATACACGTCGGGTTGAGTCACGGCGACGTTCTTCAACTCAGTGAGAATCTTCTTGACGCTGGCAGTGCGGATGCTGGTGAGTACGCGATTCTGCTGAAGAATTTCGCGGCTGACATTCAGCGGCAGATCTTCGCTGTCAATGATGCCGCGCACAAAGCGCAGATACTGAGGTAGCAGCTCGCGGGAGTCATCCAGGATGAAGATGCGCTTCACATAAAGCTTGACGCCAACCTTGTATTCAGCTTGATAGAGGTCGAGGGGAGCCTTCGCGGGTACATAGAAAAGCGTGGTGTATTCCAGGCTTCCCTCGGCCTTGGTGTGGAACCAGAAGAGCGGATCTTCTGAATCGCCTGTGATCGATTTATAAAGCTCTTTGTAATCGTCTTCGGTAATTTCATTTTTTGGGCGACGCCAAAGAGCGCTGGCGGCATTCACCTGCTCAGTGGTGCGGGTCTTGATGGATTTCTTCTCGTCGGCATTCCATTCGCTCTTGTCGTAAGTGAGGAAGATGGGGAAGGCAATGTGGTTGGAGTACTTCTTCACAATCTCCTGCAAGCGCCAGCTATTGGCATACTGCTTGCCTTCTTCGTTGAGGTGCAGCAGTACGGTCGTTCCGGCGACGGCGCGCTCCGCCGCTTCGATCTCGAAGCCTGTCTTGCCATCGCTGATCCAGCGCCATGCCTGCTCTTCGCCAGCCTTGCGAGAGACGACTTCAATGCGATCAGCAACCATGAAGGCGCTGTAGAAGCCGACGCCAAACTGGCCGATAAGATTCGAGTCGCGCTTGGCGTCGCCGGAGAGCTGCGACAAAAAGTTCTTCGTGCCAGAGCGGGCGATGGTACCCAGATTCGCGACCAGATCCTCTTCGTTCATGCCAATGCCGGTGTCGGCGATGGTGAGGGTTTTATTCTCTTCGTCGAGTTCCAAATCGATGCGAGGATTGAACGCGAGCGACTTGTATGCGTCATCGACAAGGGTCATGTGGCGTAGCTTGTCCAGCGCGTCGGAGGAGTTGGAGATGAGTTCGCGCAAAAAAATCTCTGGATGCGAATAAAGCGAGTGGACGATCAGTTGCAGCAACTGGCTGACTTCGGTTTGAAATTCACGTTTCGACATTGATTTTTGGCCCCTATCAACAAGATTATAAATCGCGAGCATTTCGGATCGGAGTGCCGGTTTGGACAGACAGTGCGGAGCGCCCTGATAGCCCGACCAGATCCGTGACCGGGTGAAGATGTTCTATGGAATGAGCAAACGTGGGCCAGGAGGCCCACATTACAGCCGACCGGGAGGTCGGCGCTACATTTCCAAAGGGATCATTTTCTTGCGGTCAAAGTACCAGAAAGCCCCGGCACCGATTGCCAATCTGCGAAATAATAGAGCTGATGCAAACAATGAAGAATCCCATGGATGCTGTCGGCTTTGATTTCGGCACAACAAACAGTTCGGTCGCGTTTTTGAATGAAAGATCCGAAGTGCAGCTTGCTTCGTTCCCGTCGCTTGGAAGGCAGGTCGAATCTTTTCGCTCGGTTCTGTATCTGGAACAATACAAAACAGCGAACGGTTTGCGGAGAACACATGTCCTCACCGGTCCGGCCGCTATCGAGAGTTATCTTCAGACCGAGGAAAAAGGGCGTCTTGTTCAGTCGCTGAAGTCGCACTTGTCCAGCCGCTCACTCACTGGGACGGAGGTCTTTGGCCGCCGCTACAAGTTGGAAGATCTGATCGCCCGCATACTTGGCGATTTGCGCAAGTTTGCGGCGGCGCAATTCGAAAAGCCCATTCGTTATGCCATGGTGGGCCGCCCCGTTCGCTTTGTCGGCGCGGAGACACCGGAGGATGATGAGTTTGCCGTTGCGCGGCTGCGCGAGGCATTTGTGGCCGCGGGGTTTGAACGTGTGGATTTTGAAATGGAGCCGATTGCGGCCGCCTGTGCCTATGAGGCCACGCTGGACCACGACGAATTGATTCTGATTGGCGACTTTGGCGGTGGCACCAGCGACTTTTCGCTGCTGCGTGCTGGTCCCGGGGTGCGCCGCCGTGGCCGTACGCAAAATGATCTGCTCGGAAACAGCGGCGTGGGGCTTGCGGGAGACGCATTCGATGCGCGCATCATTCGCAAACTCGTCTCGCCCGCTCTGGGATCAGACTCCGAGGCTCGGTCGCTCAATAAATTGCTGCCCGCAGTTCCAGCGTGGATTTACGCCAACCTCGAACGCTGGCACTATCTCTCTTTTTTGCGCACCAACAACGTGCGCGAAATCCTGAAGAGCGCGCGCATTCGAGCCTTGGAACCGGAGAAGATTATCGCCTTGATTGCGCTCATCGAAGAAGACCTCGGCTACCAGCTTCACCAGGCCGTGCAGCAGGTTAAATTTGAACTATCACGCAACGAGAATGCCGAATTCCGCTTTCATGATGGCAGCCCAGGGCTGGCCAGTATCGACCTGCGCATCCCCGTCACGCGCCGTGAATTTGAAAGTTGGATCAAGGATGATTTGCAGGCTATCGAGGTTGCGGTTGACAAGCTGTTCAAAGACTCCGGTGTCGATCCGCGCGCAGTTGATCGAGTCTTTTTGACAGGTGGAAGCTCGTTTGTGCCCGCAGTGCGCCGCATCTTCGAGAACCGTTTCGGCGCGAACCGTATCCGCAGCGGCAACGAGTTTACCTCCGTCGCTCATGGTCTAGCCTTGCGCGCGGCGGAATCTATAGATTTTAGAGCATTTTAGGAAATCATGTATTCCGAAATTTCATCAGCTTCCCACCCATTCCGCTGAAAAACGCGGAATGGATGGGGCACAGAAGTCTATAGCAAAAGCTAAAAATACCTAGAGGTGCCATAGCGGCCGCGCGACCAGAATGATCATTACGTGCCGCAGGGATGGCGTCCTTGTGATTGAGAATCTGCTTCGCATAGGTTCTCTGCGACGTCGAGACTGAAGCGGACCATCAATGAATAGAGGAAGCAATCACCGGCAGTGCGATCTGGATCTGTGCTCCGCCGTCCGGCCGATTGCTCCCTGTCGCCGCGCCACCATGTGCCCTGGCCACGGCATCAACAAAAGCCAGTCCCAGGCCGTGTCCATTGGACTCACGGCCCTTGATACGGCGCTCGAACAGGTGGGCCAGCAACGATTCTTCGAATCCAGGCCCGTCGTCGGTAAGCATAAGGACGGCATGGGTGTCTTGTAGCTGTAATTCAACCTGAACGGTAGAGGCCGGACGCAGATGCTTGAGTTCGTTGTCGAGCAGGTTAGCGATCATGCGATGCATCAGCGCTGCATCCGCGAGAAGGCATAGCGGCCCAGCGGTACGCAGAACGATGTGGATTCCCTTGTCGGTCATCGAGGGTTCGTAGAGGTCAATCATGGCGCGGAGCAGTTCTTCAATATCTATCTCAGCCAGATGCAGGCGGAGCGCACCGGCCTTGGCTTCAGCTACATCAAGAGACGTATTCAGAAACTCGGTAAGCCGATCGAGGAGGTCGATCGTCGAAATGATTGCTTCGTCGCGGTCGGATTCATCGTCGGTAGTCAGAGAGGCTTCGAGGCGTCCACGAATGGCAGTAATGGGACTGCGCAGATCGTGCGCCAACGAGTCGGTAATCGTGTGCAATTGGCCAACGGTCTGCTCGATGCGGTCGAGCATACGATTGAGCGTCAAGGCCAGTTGCCCGATCTCGTCGTTGCGCGCGGCTGCCGGCACGCGTGTGCTGAGATCGTCGTGACCGATCTGCGAGGCGGCCTGAGTGATGTCTCGCACTCGGCCCAGCATACGACGCGTTGCAGAGAAGACAATCGCGTATCCCAGGAAAACGAGAACCGCCCAGAGTGCGGCGAATCGGAGTCGGAGATTTCGCAGCACATGCAGCTCGTCACGTTCCGAGAGTCCAAGATAGATGACCGATCCGTCGTCTGATTTGTCTGCGGCGACGCGATAGGGGATCGAAATCCCGGGAACCCTGACGTCCGCAGGTTTTTCCGATGCGGCCCGTGCTACGCGAATCGCCTGGGAGTAAACGTTGCGATCCCCTTGTCCGACCCAGATTCCAGGAGAGCCGTCTGGCAGAATTTGCAGAAAAAAGACGGAATCGTTCAGTGCGGCCGATCCGGCTTGCCGATTGGGAACCTCTCTGCTCGCCAACTCCGCAACCTCGCCCACGACGCGACCATAGAGCGCATCTTTCGGCGTTCGTTCCGCTACGTCGCCCAGTACCTCGACTTCGCCCGAGAGCCATGCATCGCTGCGCCGTTGAATATCCTGCGCGACAAAGGAATGCAGGAAGACGAAGACCGCCAGCGTGCCCAGCGCAAAGGCTATTGTTGCCCATAACGAGATGCGCCACGCAGCGCTATGGAAGGCCGTCTTAGCGATCTTTGAGGACATAGCCGACCCCTCGCATGGTTCGAATCAAAGGTTGTTTGCTGTCGCCATCGACCTTGCCGCGCAGCCGGTAAATATGCACATCGACGACGTTGGTATCAGGGTGGAAGCGCATGCCCCAGACCGCTTCGAGAATCATCGTGCGGGTGACGACGCGCCCGGCGTTGCGGCAAAGATACTCGAGCAGGACAAACTCCTGCTGCGTGAGTTGCAGGAGTTGTCCAGCTCGCGTAGCTTCGCGGCGCAACAAATCCAGTTCCAGATCCATGACGCGCAAGCGCGCGGATTCCGCGGTGGAAGGTGTGTTGCGCTTGAGCAAGTTGCGCAACCGGGCCAGCAGTTCCGCCAGGGCAAATGGCTTGGTCAGATAGTCGTCGCCGCCCTGTTCAAGGCCGCGTACCCGGTCATCGACGGAACGACGCGCGGAGAGAATCAGCACCGGAGCGCGCACTCCGAGTTCGCGCAGACGCAGGATCAGAGTAATCCCGTCGCCATCCGGCAAGCCGAGATCGACGATCAGAATATCGAAAGTTTCTTCGACGGCAGCGCGCTCCGCAGCGACGCAATTCGAGGTTGCGGTAACGTGATAACCGGCCTCCTCCAGCGAACGCCTGAGGAAGCCTTGAATGTCCAACTCGTCTTCGACCAGCAAGAGGCGCATCGGTGTATCTCATAGTCATTGTACTTTCGAATCGATCTTCAATTGATTCGAAATAGAACTATTTGCGCTGAAGAGCGCGCTTTTGTCCATTATGACGCAATTGTCATTTTGCGGTTCGGCCAGCTTCATCTTCGGTCGCTATGCTCGGATCAGAGCTACGGAGATGTTCTCTGCGTAAAGCGAAGATGAACAAAACTTCATCTCCATTGCCGCAGACGAACGCTGAACCGGGCCGTCAGATTTAACTAACAGGCTCTCCGCATGGTGTGGCACGGGTCTGTTGCATGAGGCGCGATGATTTGAGAATACATTCGCAGGAGTTGTATGCAGGTTGAGACGGAGTTGGACAATCGATCCATCATCGAGTCCCCGGAGCCGGATTTTGCCGCTCTGTTTGGCGCGATGTTTCCACTGCCCGCGGCCATGGACCCGGCGCTGGAAGGCGCGCTGCTTCACGTGCTGGAAAATCCTGGAAGCCTTGTGCGGCCGCGCCTGGTGTATCGCATGGCGTCGGCTTATGGAATGAATCGCAGGGCATCCGAACAGTTGGCCGCTGCGCTTGAATATTTCCACACCGCTTCGCTGCTCTTTGACGATCTGCCTTGTATGGACAACGCCTTGGAGCGCCGCAACGCGCCCTGCACGCATCTGGTCTTTGGGCAGGGAAGCGCGATCTTGGCAGCGCTTGCATTGGTCAACCGCGCTTATGCGCTGGTCTGGCAGGCCGTCCTGGGCTCGCCACAAGCGACCCAGGCGCAGGCTCTTGCTTTCCTCGAACAATGCCTTGGCGTCGCCGGCCTGCTGAACGGCCAGAGCCTAGATCTGCACTATGCAAGCCTGCCGCAGAATCGCCAATCCACGGAAGCGATTGCGCGCGGAAAGACAGTCTCGCTGATCCGTCTGACGCTGGTTTTGCCGGCGATGATGGGCGGCGCAACATCGCGGGAACTGCGTTGCCTGGAGCGCATTGCGCTGTTTTGGGGGTTGAGCTATCAAATTGTCGACGACCTCAAAGATGTGATCGAAACCGCGGAGCAAAGCGGCAAGACATCCTCTCGTGACCGCTTGCTGGGGCGGCCCAATCTGGCTGAAGTGCTGGGTGTGGAGGCAGCCACAGAGCGGCTTGCGCGACTGCTCGAAGTCGGCGACCACGCCCTGCGCCGCCTGCTAGACCTTTGTCCCGAAGCTTCCTTTCTGGCGCAACTACGCGCCGAACTGGAGTACGAGTTGAGGCGTGTCATCCGCCACGCCAGCACGCAAGAAGCGCAAGGGGTGAGCTGATGTATATGCGCCTGATCGTCACCAATCTCTCACGGCATCGCGTACGCTCGCTCATCAGTGTCGCGGGTATTGCCTTCAGTGTTGCGGCCATGCTGGCTGTAATTACCATCTTGCAGGGTGCCGTCGGAATGTTTTCCAACATTCTTTCCAGTGATAGCCAGATCATCGTCTTTGAGAAAGATGTTTCGGATCTCTTTTTCAGCAATGTTCCAGTGCACGACGCTGTGGAAATGGCCGCGTGGCCTCAGGTTGAGCGTGCCAATCCGGTGCTTTTTGGCGTGGTAACCAGCGGCAGCCAGCCCATCATTACTTGCTTTGGCGTTGAGGCAGACGACGCGCGCCTCAAAAAAGCAACGTGGACATCTGGCAATCCAGCCAACTTTGGCAGCGATGAAAATGGCGTCGTTCTTGGCGAGCGCGCTGCGGCATTTCTTTCGGCTTCAGTGGGCGACCTGGTTCCCATCGGCCACGCGCGCTTTCGCGTGGTTGGCATACTGAAAACCTCCAATGGCTTTGAAGATGGCGGCGTCTTCATGCCGCTCAAAGCCGCGCAAAACTACTTCCACAAGGAGCAGATGAGTTCCGCTATCACTGTGAAGTTGAAAAACCGCGACGATGCGGCGGAGTTCAAGCGCCGCGTCGCGCGTCAGTATCCAGAGATGGTCGCGCTTGAAGACGAAGAGTTCTCGCGCAGCTACTCGCAGTTTCGAATTCTCAAGGCAACGGCCTGGGCGGTTGGCGGTTGCGGATTGCTGCTGGGCGGATTGGGAGTGGCCAACACCATGATCATGTCGGTCTTCACACGCATCCGCGAAATTGCCATTCTCCGCGCGGTGGGTTTCTCTCGCGCACAAATCGGACGTCTGGTGCTGGGCGAGTCCATCGCCGTTTCCGCTCTTGGTGCCGCGGCAGGACTGCTGATTGGCACAGTGGCGTTGAATTTGCTCAAGGCAATTCCTGCTCTGCACGGTTACGTGGACGCATCACCGCACCCACGCCTGATGGCCGTTGTGGCGGCACTGGCTTTACTCACCGGCCTTGCCGGCGCCATCTATCCGATGGTTTATGCGGTGCGTGTTCGCTCGGTGGAGGCGCTTCGTTTCGAATGAACAACACACGAAATACATCGGCTTCAAATGCCCCCGTCCTTCTCGCTGAAGACGTGTGGAAGGACTACGACAACGGGGCGGTCCCCGTGCTGATGGGTGTCAACTTTGCTGTGAATAAAAGCGAAACCGTGGCTCTGTGCGGACCCTCCGGGTGCGGCAAGAGCACACTGCTGCACCTGTTAGGCGGACTCGATGAGCCGGATCGCGGCGTCATCCGCGTCAACGGCACAATGATCGACAGCGAAGACGCGCGCCTGCCGCTGCTGCGCCACACAATCGGCTTCGTCTTTCAGTTGCACAATCTCATCCCCGATCTCACCTTGGAAGAGAACTGCCTACTGCCCGCCTTTGCCGCTGGTCTTGACAAGCAGGCCGCGCGCGAACGCCTGCGCGAGTTGGCCGCGCGTACGGGGCTTACGCACCGGCTTGGCCACCGCATCCAAAAACTCTCTGGAGGAGAGCGCCAGCGCACCGCTATCTGTCGCGCTCTCATGAACCGCCCTGGAATTCTTTTGGCTGACGAACCCACTGGATCACTCGACGAGCAGACCGGCGCGCAGGTCTTCGATCTGCTCATGGAGGTCGCCGCCATGGAAGGCGCAACACTGTTGATGGCCACGCATGATCGCGGCATGGCGCGCCGCTGCTCGCGGCTGGTTGAAATGCACGGAGGAAGAATCGATGAATCCGTCCGCGCTTGATAACCCGTTGCCTCAGCCCGCGCTAGTCAGCGCTGTCCGTCATGGCCTGGTATGGCTGGTGCTGGCTAACGCGGTCGGTGTTCTGTTGGCCGTGCTGTTGCTGTTTCCGGCGCTTGCGCAGCCGCTTGGCGAGTGGAGCTATGGCCGCTGGATCATGGTTCACATGAACATGGAGCTCTATGGGTGGACCGCGCTGCCGCTGCTCGGTTTTCTTTTTCATACTTACAGTGCAGGCAAGCGGTTATCCGTGTGGGCGCGGCCCGCAGTGTGGCTGTGGTCGGCGGCGTTGGCTGTCGGCTGCGCCACCTGGCTCAGCGGCGCTTCCAGCGGCAAGCTCTTCCTCGATTGGTCCGGTTTTGCCCGCGTCTTCTTTGCCCTGGCGCTGGTAGGGCTTTGGATCCAACTTGCCGTGGAGTTTTTTGTCAACGCTAAAGTCCATCTGCTTCAAGGCCGCTTTGCTTTCTTCTTCAAACTCGCTGGCCTTGTCCTGCTGGCCTTCGTGCCTTGGGCGATGTATCACGTGGCGGACCCAACCCTCTATCCGGCCTTCAATCCCGATACCGGCGGCCCCACTGGATCGAGCCAGTTGGAATCGACACTCGGCGTAACGGCAATCGTGTTGCTGCTGCCTCTTGCCATCGCCTCTCGCAAACCGGACCGCCGCGTCATTCTGGTTTTGGCGTGGTCGCTGCTCATCGCGGAAGTGTTATTGTGCATTGCCATGGGCCATGCCGACGTCAGTCATCACCAGCCGTCGCAGTATCTGGGCCTGGGCGTGGTGCTGCTCTGGATTCCCATCGCCCCCGTATATTTTTCGGCATTTACCTGGAACACAAATACGCGTTTGTGGCGGCTTGCGACGCTGTGGTGGTGGGCCGCGCTTCTCTTCACCGGCTGGATATTCTTTCTTCCCGGCGTACTCGACCGCTTCAAATTCACCGATGGCTTGGTCGGCCACTCGTTTGTCGCCATGGCGGGATTCACCTCAAGCCTCATCGTTCTGGTCTCCGTGCAGTTGCTTGGCAAACATGGCTGGATCTTCAATCGCCGCCGCTCATTCTGGCTCTGGCAAATCTGCGTGATTGCCTACATCGTGCTGATGGTTATTGCTGGATGGATCGAAGGCGTCGATGCGACCTTCACCATCGTTCCCGGCACGTTGCGCAACCTGATTTATGCATTGCGCCTGCTGACTGGGGTGCTGATGTTGTTCGCTTCACTCGATTGGCTTCGGGACTCGCTGTCTCTCCGTTCTGTCGATCAACACTCCCCAAAAAGCTATCAGGAGGCGGCATAATGCGAATCGCCCTTCTCGCCTATCAAAGCCTCATCTCGCTTTCTGATTCCGCAACCGGCATTCTGCTGTTGTTGGCGCCCGCATTCGCGCTGCGTCTCATGGGCGTATCCGCGCCTCAGGACGCGCTGGTCTTCATTTCCTGGATGGGGGCCTTTGTCTTCGCTGTCGGTCTCTCTTGTGCCTATGGCTTGTGGCTGATGGTTTTCTGCCCCTGCCAAGGCCGCCTTGAAACCGTCTGGTTGCTCACAGCAATTGCCCGCGCCTGTGTGGCCATTTTTGTTTTTCAGCGAGTCTTCGGCGGAATGCTCGATCATGGTTGGCTCACGGTAGCCTTCACGGACGGCTCCTGCGTACTCATTCAGGGTGTGGGCCTGCGGAAAGGATGGCTGAAGCATGATGCGCGCTGAACTGCGTGGTTGGCGCGCTGCCGCACTGGTCGCCGCCGTCTATATATACTTCCTGATCTTCGCGCAGTTTGCGTTTCTCCAGCGCCTTGCCGCGCTTGGATTCGCGGGGGACTGTCTCAATTTTGCGATGGCTTCCATGGCCATTGGAGGCATGCTTGCCAGTCTGCTTGCCCCCATAAGATTTCGCCGCGCCAACTCCGCTTCGCGCCTGCGCCTCGCAATGGGCGGTTGCGCCCTTTCGGCGCTGCTATCGCTGTTGCCTCTCGAACTGTGGAGTGCTGTGGCCGTAGCCGCTGCGGTCGGCATCTCGCTTGGCTTTGCCACCGTGACTCTCGTTGCTGATCTGCGCAACTGGGCGGCTGACGGCGATCCGCTGTGGATGGCCGCGCTGGGCACGGGCGTCGCCTACCTCGCCTGCAATATTCCCGCCTTCTTCACTGCACCAGCAAAGATCCAATCCATCATCGCCGCACTGCTCTGCGTCCTAGCAATAGGCTTCACCCGGCCAGCGCCATCGCCCGCGCGGTCGGAGATTCCCAACAAAACGGATGCGCCCGCTTTCCCTCTCGTGCTGGTCGCTTTTCTGGCGCTTGTCTGGCTCGATTCGGCGGCTTTCTTCATCATTCAGCAAACGCCTGCGCTCAAGGCGGACACCTGGCAGGGAACGGCTCACCTGTGGTCCAACGGCATCCTGCACTTTAGCGGAGCGATCCTCTCCGCCGCTCTTCTCACTCGCTGCAGCATCCGGATAACTCTAGCCGCGTCGGTTGCTGTGCTCGGTGCCGCCTGCCTGTTGCTGGCGCAACCGCAACACATCGGACTCGCATCGCTGCTGTATCCCGTTGGCGTCTCTCTGTACTCGGTCGCCCTTGTCGCTTATCCCGCCGTGCTCGGCCATCTGCCGGACGCCAAAACTCGCGCGCAGAGAGCCGGTGCACTGTATGCCATTGCCGGATGGGCGGGTTCGGCGCTGGGCATCGGCATGGGGCAGCATCTCGGTCATGTGCCGCCTGCCTTTGTCGGTGTCGCCATGCTGGTCGTATTGATGCCGTTGCTTCCTGCTCTTTTGCGAACCTATTGGCGAGAGATGACCGTCGTCTCCGTCGCACTGCTCTTCGCCGGAGTACTCTTTATCGGGCCTCTCCGCCCCCAGTCGCGTGCGCCGCTCACGCAGATTGAGCGTGGCCGCCAGGTCTATATCTCCGAGGGCTGCATACACTGCCACTCTCAATATGTGCGTCCCGGCTCAACCGATGAGTTGCTCTGGGGTCCGACTGTGCCGCTTGCGCTTGTGCATCAGCAACAACCGCCGCTCATCGGCAACCGGCGTCAGGGGCCGGATCTCTCGCAAGTGGGCGGACGCCGCTCTGCGTTCTGGCTCAAGATGCACTTCTTCCATCCCGCCGTGGTCAGTGGCGCTTCCGCTATGCCCTCGTATGCATTTCTCTTTGCCGACAGCCGTGGCGCCGATCTGGTCGCCTACCTTGCCAGTCTCCACTCGCCGAACTATTCCCTGCACCAGACCAGTGTTGATCGCTGGCAACCCTCGGCTCAAGCCTTTGCTTCAGCCAGCCCTGAACGCGGCCGCCAACTTTATCAGCAGGACTGCGCCACCTGCCACAACGCTGGTGGCGCAACGCATCGCGAATGGGGGGGCTTGTTCCACAAAATTCCGCCCGATCTTTCCGTGGGTCCGTGGCGCGTTCTTGATCCCGCCGCGCCATCCTCGCAGCTTACCGTCCAAATTGCACGCATCGCCCGCTTCGGCATTCCGGGAACGGATATGCCCGGACACGAAGTATTGTCGCCTGAACAAGCTGCTTCCATCGGTCTTTGGCTGGCGGGACAAATTCCGCCGCCTTCTCGCAAAACCCCTCAAACCATTTCCCAAGGAGATCGCCCGTGAAAATCCATGCCAAGATGTTGCTTGTTTTTTTGATGACATCCCTCGCGTTTGCTGCGAACGCGCAACGCCAGACCTTCATCGCCAACCCTGGCGCCAGTTCCGTCGCCTTTTCGCTCACCGGATCGCACAGCGTCAAGGGCATCTTCCATCTCTCCAGCGCCCGGATCGACTTTGACCGCACCGCGCAGACCATTGTCGGCAACGTCGTGGTTGGCGCGGCCAGCGGCGACAGCGGCGAAAAAAGCCGAGACGCCAAGATGAACAAGGATGTCCTCGAAACCGGCAATTTCGCCGAAATCACCTTCGTTCCCAAGTCCTACGCTGGCGCTCTCGCGGCCTCGGGCAACTCGACCATCCAAGTCTCCGGCGTCTTCACCCTGCACGGAAGCGCGCACGACCTCACCCTGCCCATGCAGATCCATATCGAAAACGGCCACCTGACCGCCACAGGCCACTTCACCGTGCCCTATGTGCAATGGGGCCTCAAAGATCCTAGTATCTTCATTCTCAAAGTCGCCAAAGAAGTTGCTATCGATCTCACACTGTCCGGGAGCTTGTCTGCGGCAAACTGATACCGGCAAGCCCGAAAGTCAATTGCCGCGAAGGGGATGAATCGGCATTGTTTACACGCCTGGCTTCTGCCTGAACGCGGACGCCATTGATAACAGTAATATTTCTGGAGCCGAGCGGTTTGTGGTAAGCACAGGAATCGCTCGAATTTCGGCTGAAACCTAGAGCATTTTAGGGAATTATGTATTCCGAAAATTCATCGGGTTCCCACTCATTCCGCTGAAAAACGCGGAATGAATGGGGCACAGAAGTCTATAGCAAAAGCTAAAACGCTCTATGGTGCGGAAATTCTCTTCTAGCCTGCATCTCCATCGTGATCCACGTCGCTCGCCGAAGCCGCCACCTGACCCGATGAGCGGATCGCTCACTCAATAGAACATCTTCACCTGGTCACGGACCTGGCTGATTTTATTTGCCAAACGCTTCCATTCACATTGAAGCAGTTCAATTTGCCGAGTCAACTCCGGTAGACTAAGAGGGCGATGAGTCCCTTGCATAAACTTCAATTTGCTGCCGTTGCGGCCACGCTGTTCCTCACCGGCTGCGGAATGCCCGGAGCGCCGCAGCCTCCCTCGCTCAACTTGGCCGACCCGGTCAAGGATCTGGCCGCCACCCGCTCCGGCAACCAAGTTGCGCTCACCTGGACGATGCCCAAAAGGAATACCGACAAGCTGCTGCTCAAGGACAGAGTTGCCGCTACAGTCTGCATCCGAGAGAACGCGAGCGATGACTGCGTGCCCTTGGGAGACAATCTGTCTTTCCCTCCCGCCGCTGCCGCCTCCGTCATTGAAATTCTTCCTGAGGAACTGACTGCGGGGCCGCTGCGTCCGCTCAGTTACTTTGTCGAACTCCGCAACCGCCATGGCCGCTCGGCTGGCCTGTCGAACGCCGCCGTGGTCGTCGCTGGCGCAGCTCCCGCGCCGGTCAACGGCCTCAGCGCCGAGGCGCGCAAGCAGGGCGTGGTTCTGCGCTGGAATTCTGCCGAAGAATCCGCCGTCGTCCGCCTCCATCGCAAGCTCCTCACCCCGTCCGCCAAACCCCAGAAAGGACTGCTAGCGCCTTCCCCCGAGCCACCAGAACAGAGCCTACTGGTCGATGCCGGGGCCACTCGCGCGTTGGACAAAGCTGTCCGCTTCGGCCAGAGCTACGAGTACCGCGCCCAGCGCGTGGTGCGCGTCCCCCTGAATGGCAAGACGCTGGAGCTGGCTGGTGAACTCTCCGCCCCGGTG
>Ga0255351_1000154_pt1 | contig 32035 bp, 29 predicted proteins | sample HBST25r2metaG_FD_186024 | JGI IMG/M metagenome (GOLD analysis project Ga0255351, IMG submission 186024) | Peat soil microbial communities from Stordalen Mire, Sweden - H.B.S.T-25.r2 | ecosystem: Environmental > Terrestrial > Soil > Wetlands > Peat | place: Sweden: Norrbotten County, Stordalen... | reverse complement strand
TACCTGCAGCGCAGCATCGCGACGCTCACTGCAAGTTCGCCGCAGCCGCAGTATTACGGGGTAGCGCAGGGAATCAATCTTGGCTACTGGGTCAGCGATGCAGTCGATCCATCGACGCTGAAGGCTGCTGACGTTCCATCTGCGTGGCTTCTCTACGACTCCAATCGTTTGCCTGCCGACGAGTTAACCAAGTTGAAGGCGGTGGCTCCCGTCTATGACCTGATGAATGCGGGAGGCAGCGGAAAACTGCTTGGAGCAACTGCGGCGCTGGCCGCCGGACCGGTGCATGCCACAGGGACAGGCCTCAATATGCTTTCTTTCGTCGACCAGAACGGAAGCGTGATCCTCATGGTGACCAATCAGGATGCAACCGACCAGAACGCCGGCGCTCTGGTCTTCAACAATGTGAGCAACGGCAACTTCAATCTACTCGGATTGCTGGGTACTCCCAGCACGACTATGACCGTTACCAACAACTCCGCCACTGTTCCAATATCCGTAGCCGCCTACGATACAGCCGTCTACGAGATACCGGCGCTGAGATGGATTGGACATTGATGGTTGAGACACTCTCTGATCTAGCCAGCGGAGTTCCCGTTTACGACTTTGCCAACCCGGTCCGCTTCGACGTGCCTTTTACCAACAGCAATCTAGATCCCAACACCGGCCAGCCTATCGATATAGGCCAAGTTAACCGCATCAAGTATCTTGCTGACACGGACACCATGTTCATTGCCGGAGATGGGGATGCCTGGATGCCGAACAAGGTTTACCGGTATGACAACTTCATCAAGAACTCGCTGCCGCCTTCCACCACAACTCCTGCCAACGCCATGCAGCCTACCGTTGTTATTGACCTAGGAAGGTCGATCAATGCGAGCGGTACGCACCTGGATGTGAACAGCGCAGCGCAGACGACTCCCATCGCATTCACGGCTGACAAGGATTACGTCTATGTAGGGTATCTCGGTGAAGGAAAGGATGCTCGCCAGCGAGGCGAAGTGATAGTCTATAGCGCCACCGACGGCCATGAAGTAGGATGAATCATTCCCGGCCCGGAGGTAGGCTATTTCTGCGGCGCAGTTGAAATAAATTGGTTGGAAACTTCCTCATCCACCGTTCGGCACCGAATACCTGCTCGGCAGACTTTAAAACTGCTTTTTTGTACCAGCGAGCCCAATCTACCTCTAACCGCCCCGTGTCTTTAAAGGCGCAATCCTTATCGCTGAAGATGAATATGTGATTCTCAAAGACAACGAGCAGATCGCAGATTTCTTTTCCGTCCCCCTTGCCATCAGTTCGCCCCTGATCGCGAAAAACCGATGGGTAGCTCCAAAGAGAGAGGAATGAGTGCTTGCAAAGCTTGGCCAATTGACGCTCGGTTGCGGTTACCCCTTCCCCCGGTGAGACGGTCTTCATAGACTTTGTGCTATCGCTCACTCTCGTCGCTTTCCTTCACAACAGGGCTATGCGAATCTCGATCAGGAGTGGAAGGGAATCTGAGATTCGAGTGCACTACAGCCAGACTACTACCGAACAGTCGGCCAGTATTCAGGAATTCGGCTGTCAACTGTCGCTAACAGCCCATTGCACTCATTCAGAGTGGGTTATTCACCAAAATCTGGATAGGTTTCGGTAAACGTCGTTGCGGCGGGTATCTCTGGACGTTACGAAGAAGCATAGTTGCGATTCAGCGGGAATTTGAACGATTGGTGGGATAACGCGGCGAGAGATGTTGTAATAGATTCAGCAGGTTAGCGTCCGCTGCGCGGACATCGCAAGTTAGCGTGGTTCGTGGCAACCCAAGGATGACGGATATCCTGGCACGCGATGGAGACAAAAATAGGCCCCCGTTTTGGGCGGGGGCCAAATTGCTTAGGACCTCTCGTGCTGTCGAGAGATGGGTTGGCGGCCAACGGCGGTGGGCCGCCGGTACGAATATCAATCCTGAAACGAGATTGCGCTGTTTCAGGGCCGTTCTGTACCGGATAAGGAGGCCGCACTCTGGGGTGATGCGGTTCCTTGGGCCGCCAAACTGTTTTCCATCAACCGGATGTGGACGCTGCTGGTATGAATCGGGCGATTGTCGCCATCATCCTTGCTGCGGGCATTGCCCAGAGCCACGGCGTGCATACGGTAGACGGGAATGTCGTGTTCAGTTACAAGGTAGCGCTTGACCACTTCGGCCAGACGCTCGGAGTTCTGGATGCCGGCTGCGCCGGATGCAGGAGAGTGCGCTTCTACTTCCAGGATGTAGCCCGGCTGGCCACTTACCTTGGCCGCCAGATCGTCGAGAGTTTTGCGCGCTGAGGTTGACAAAACAGGCTGTCCGCCACGAAAGAGTACATCCACTTCCGCCAACTGGCCGTAGTTATCCAAACTATTCACGGTCGATGTCAGCGCATCCACACGGTTCATGGCATTCTGGGCCGTGAGACCGGCGCGTTGGGCCTTGGTGCCCGCAGCAGTGGCCGTTTGGTTGGCGGCGTCCGCGGTGGACTGAGCTTTATGAATGCCCGCCTGCGCGCGGGAGTCAACGTCCTTGATGTCTCTGGAATTCTTGCCGTTGACTTCATTCAATTCGGTGATCTGGCCGGTGATGGGATCGATCTGGTTCTTTACCCACTTCTTGCGAGCAAAAGGGTTCACGCGGCCCCAGAAACCCTCCTGGCGCGGCTTCACGGGGGACGCTGAATAGGGAACAGGCGGCTCCTGCACATCGGAAGAAGAACTGTCTTGATTGTTCTGTACGGACTGCGCCTGCGCCGCAACTGCTGTGCCGGATGACGGTGCGCTTTGGGCGAGGGCCGAAACTCCGATGGCGGAAACCAGGAGGAGAATTGCGAGTTGACTGCCGTGCATATTTACTGCTGAGGAAATTGAATTCTTCATATTGCGTGCTCCTTTTGGCGACTTTCTCCGTGTGTGGTTTACGGAGAAGATTTCACCCGTTCGCAAACTGATATAGCAATATGCGTGCCAGAAGCCCGGCTCAGACAAAGGTATTCCGTACGTTTTTGGATTCTTGGAGTTACGAGCAACAGGCCGACAGAAGGCCAAGCGAGATGGTGGTTGTGAGAGGGACAGGGGGTATGTAATTTATGCACAGGCTGGAATTTTCTACCGGGTTCCGGCTGGGGTTCGTGGTATCCCACCCATGGCACAAAAACAAGAACGTGCCATGGATGGGGCACCCAATTATTTGGAGTGATCGGGCTGAGGGGTCATTGTGATCAAAGGCCGGTTCGACTTAACGATTCAGCTCGTTGAGCAGCAGTCTGGCCTTGGCCGTGAGCGTGTGCGCTCCATCCACATCGCCGGAGTTGAGAGCTGCCTTGGCTCGCTTCAGGTACTCGCGCAGTTGAGCGGCGGTCTTCAGTTCCTGATTATCGAATATGCGATCGATGCGATTCAGCCCTTGTTCAATGGCGGCAATCGCATCCACGGTCTGCTTTCGCAATTCAATGGAATCGTCGGAAGTGAGCTGGCCGATGGCGCTGACGCTCACACTGGGGGCTGGGGCGGACGAAGCTGATAGAGTTTTTGCGGCTGGTTTGGCAGTACTCTTCACAGGCCGCGGATGCTTGATTGGAGGCTTGGTTTGACTCGTCGTTGGGGCTGGTGTGGAGGGCGTTGGCGGGTTGGGAACAGGCGCAATTGCTGGAGGGTTCTTGACCTCGGAGGGAGGTTGCACGGGAACTGCGTCAACCGGCGGAGCCGTCGTCTGGACCTGCTGCTGATGGGCCTTGTGGAGGCACCCCGTCAGCAAAAGCGGCAGCAGCCACACGATAGCAGTTGAGCGCAACTTCATTCTGAACGCCTCTTTTCGTCTTGAATGCCTGACGGCTGCGTAGGGCGGCGACCAGATTCCGCGTTGACGAGTGGAATTCGCAGCACGAATTCGGCACCATGCCCTTCACTCGATTGTAGCTCTATGCTTCCATGATGGAGTTGGAGGATTCGATAGGTCATGGCCAGTCCGATGCCGCTGCCACCACTCTTGGTGGTGAAATACAGATCGAAGATCTTCTCGCGCATCTCTTCAGGAATGCCGGGGCCTTGGTCGATAATGCGCAAGACGGCCGACCGTTGACTCTCTTCGAGTACGACTTGCAAAGTGCCGCCGTTCGGCATGGCCTGCGCGCCGTTTTGCAGTACATTCAAGACTGCCTGCTTGAGGAGGTCGGCATCGACGTTCACCAGCAGCGGCTTGCTGGGCAGTTGGCTGACCAGGCTCACATGACGCGTAGAAAACTCCGCCGAGGCCAGCGCCAACACCTGGCCAACGAGCGCGCATACGTCCTGCTCGCGAAGCTGAAGCTCGACCGGGCGGGAGAAATCGGCAAGCATCTGCACGACGCGGTCCAAGCGATGAATCTCTGACTCGATCACCTCCAGATGGCGGGCGGCCGGAGCGTTGGCGTCGCCCAGTTTTGCCTTGAGCAGTTCCAAGTGAACCACGATGGCATTGATGGGATTCTTGACCTCGTGACCGACGCCTCGTGTCAGCCTTCCGATTGCCGCCATGCGCCGGGAGAGTTCAAGTTCCGCTTCGATCTCTTCCGCCGACTCGGGGTCATGCAGAGTGACCAGCGCGCCCAATCCTTGCCGGGACTCGCCGTCCTCAATAAAATCCAGCGACACCTGAAGCCGTCTGCCTGATTCTGTATGAATATCTTCCTGGACGAGGACTTTGCCGGCATCGAAAGCATCGCGAAGAGTTCTTCCGAGAACCGTTGAGCGATTGAATAAATCTTGAATCCCAATGCCGAGAATGCTCTCTCTTTCGACTGCGAGAAACCGGCGCGCAGCTTCAGAGACGAGCACGGCGCGGCCCTCGCCGGTGAAGAGAAGAATTCCATCCTGCAAATTGCCGAGCATGCGATCAAGGTTCGCTTGCAGTGCGGAGTAAACCTCCTCCACGTTGCGCATGCGCTGGCCGATTCGTTCGATCTTATGGGAGACGCGCGAGACCATATCCTGCTTGGGAGTCTCTTCCTCACGGCTTGGAGATTCACCGCCGGCATTCCAGTAGTCCAGTTGCCTGCTGATCTGCTCCAAGGGGCGAAGGGCGAGATTGCTGAGCAGGAAGGCCGCTGCCAGTGCCGCCGCCAGAGCAAGGCCCATGATGGTGAGGGCAGCGTTCAGCCAAGGCGCATAGACGGCGCGCAAAAAGGTGGAGCGCACCCCAATGTGCACACTGACAAAGAGCTTGCCGTTGCTATTGAGAGGCACCACAACATCAAAGACCTTGGGAGGGCCGAAGACCACCATCATCAAGCGCAGGGAGTTGGCGCTGGCCAGTTGGCTCAGGTCAGGACGAACCGGCAGAGGGTTGTCTTCGTTGTCTGGATTCGTGCTCAGCAGAGTGCTGGACTGGCTGTCGCCAATGTTGATGTCGTAGACGGTGAGCGAATAGCGGTTGATGGAGTCGACGATCGCCTGCAACTCGGCGTTGTGGCGAACGGCTTCGGCTTCCAGATTGCGCAACTGCGCGGGTTGATGGGGATCGACTGTGCGTCCTCGGAGGCCACTCTCAAGAGCGTTTTGCAGCGCGAATCGAATCTGTTCGGCCACCATGCGATTGGTGTCGTAGGACTGTTGCACGGCCGAATGAAGAAGCTGGCTGACATAAAACACGGAGAGCGTCGCGGTAATGACAAACACCAGAGCGGTGATGGCCAGGACGAGTTTGCTTCTCAGCCGCATGATTGATCCATTTTACTCAAGGGTGGTGAAGCTGTATTCCTTCAGCTTGTTATAGAGAGTTTTGAGGCTCAGACCTAAGATCTCCGCAGCTCGTGTCTTGTTTTGCCCCGTGGCCTCCAGGGTTTGCACGATCAGCATCCGCTCGGCCTCTTCGATGGTGGTTCCCACGCGAACCGGCACCGTGCCTGAATCAACGGAGCGCTCGGCAAGGGATTGCTTGCTATTGAAGCCGGGAGGCAGATGACCGACATCAAGTGGAGCGCCATCCGCGCAAAGGATGACCGCGCGCTCGATGACATTGCGCAGCTCGCGGGCATTGCCCGGCCACGGATAGGAACTCATCCGCTCCAGCATCGACGCGGCGACTCCGGAAACATGGCGGCCATGCTTCTGATTCATCTCCTTCAGCATGGACTCCGCCAAAACGGGCAGATCCTCCAGATGCTCGCGCAAAGGCGGCATGGCAATGTTGAAGACGTTGAGCCGATAAAAGAGATCGGGGCGCAGATAGCCTTTTTCAACGGCCTGAGCCGGATCGCGGTTGGTGGCCGCCAGCACACGAACATCCACATCTTGCTCAACGCGCGCGCCCAGACGGCGCAGCTTGCGCTCTTCCAGCACGCGCAGCAGCTTGGCTTGCGTTGCCAGCGGCATCTCGCCAATTTCGTCCAAAAGCAGCGTGCCGCCGTCGGCCAGTTCGAAGCAGCCCGCCCGCCGTTCCACCGCGCCTGTGAACGCGCCTCTTTCGTGGCCGAAGATCTCACTCTCAATCAGCGTCTCGGGGATGGCCGCGCAGTTCACCGCCACGAAGGGACGCGATTTGCGCGGACTCAAATCGTGCAAGGTGCGGGCCGCCAATTCCTTGCCGGTTCCGCTCTCGCCGGTGATCAGCACAGAGACGTTGGAGGGCGCGATTTGTTCAATCAATCCGAATATCTCGCGCATCTGCAGGGAACTGCCCACCAGCGGCCCTAAAACTCCAGTTTCGCGCAGCCGCCTGCGCGCCACTTCCAGCTCGATCTCGGTTTCGCGCTGCCGCGCGGCATTGACCAGGATGGTACGCAAGCGGGTGGCGTCCACCGGCTTTTGCAAAAAGTCGTAGGCACCCAGCTTCATCGCATCCACGGCCAACTGGATGGAACCCATAGCAGTGAGTACCACGACGGCCATCTTTGCATGGAGGCTGGAGTCGTCTTCTGCCAGCCGGGTAAGCAGCCCGATGCCGTCCAGACGCGGCATCTTCAGATCGGTCACCAGAATGTCCGGGTTCCAACTCTGCGCCTTCTCCCAGGCCTCGACGCCATCGCTCGCCGTCGCGGTGGAATATCCCCAACCAGAAACCAGCTCTGCCAGCCCCATCAAAGCGTTGGGTTCGTCTTCGGCAATCAGAACCTTGAAAGTTTTTTGCATGAAAGCCTCAAAAATGACCGATCCAGGCGCGCATTTTGCAGCGGATGACCCAAGACTCAATGTTAACTTACATCCCATCAAGTACCAGCAATCCGAACGGTGCGCCCTTGGCAGACTGTGAGTTTAGCCAAAATTCCATCCTGGCGCGAAAATGCATTTCAGGGCAGATTGGGACGAGCATTCAGCAGAAATGGAATCAGAAATCTAGGGAACGGCGATCTTGTCGAGGCTAGCACGATGCGGATGAGGAACAACAGTGCATATGCGAGTTATAAACTCTTCGCGTCGTTTCCGGTTAGCCTCGGGATCTCGTTCGGCAGCGTGGAGCGATTTTTATAATCGCAGCTTCAGCTTCTTCAACAGATGCCAGATCTGGGGCAGGCTGAGTGAAATGCCGACTTCTGAGTCTAACTTCTGCTGCACTTCTGCCAAAGTCAGATCAGGCTGTGCCGCAAACCAATTCTTAACCTGCGGATGCATCTCGATACCGACGGCAGGCTTGCGGCCTGGATGGTGAGAAACTCGCTCGATATGGGCTGTCCGTCTGCGCTGAGCGGATATCTTCTTGGCCCAGGCCACGCTTACTGAGAAACGGTCAGCCAAAGATTCGTGCGTGCCCTCACCCTGATCGTAGGCATGCAAATACTTGCGGCGCAGATCATCCCCATAGGGTTTTCCCATATCTTTTTCGTCGCGAAATCACACCAGAAGGTGCAGTATACATTATTTCCTAAAACGATCTAGTGGTCGCCCGCACTTTTCCTTATGCACCCGATCCTGATAGACTGTTTCAAGTACATCACAGGCGCGTAGCTCAGTTGGTTAGAGCGCTTCCTTGACACGGAAGAGGTCGCTGGTTCGAATCCAGTCGTGCCTACCATATTTATCAAGAACTTACAGGAAAACATCGAAAAACGCGATACGCTAAAGATACGTTGGTTCTCAAGCAGCGTTTTTCTTGGCGTTCCTCGTACGATCCAGAAGAACATCGACTACCCGGCTTTGCGCCTCCCGCTTGGCTGGCGTCAGAGCTTTTGTGTAGATGTTCATCGTTGTGGTGATGTTGGCGTGGCGCATCAATTCCTGCACCACCTTGACATCTTCCCCGTTGGCCTTGAGCAGCGTGGAGTATGTGTGCCTGAAGGTGTGGAAACCCACCCATTTCGCAATCCCAGCCCGCTTTGCGGCGGGTTGTAGAAAACGATCCAAGAGTGTGTCCGCCCAAGGCGGCATTCTGCCTTGGACCTTCTCGCTGGCAAAAACCCAATCTTCTGGTTCCGCATAGGCGGTTTCCTGCTTCCAGGCCAACAGCTCCCCGGCAGTCAGTTCGTCGATGGGTACAGGTCTGCGTGAGGTTTCCGTTTTGCACTTTCCGATGATGCCATCCACGACCGATCGGGAGACATCCATCTGCAAAGTCTTCCAGTCGATGTCCTTCCATTTCAGGCCCAGAACTTCGCTGATCCGAAGCCCCGTCGTCGCTGCCACGATGCCAATGAGACGCATCTTCTGTGGCAACTCCAAGATGAGCGCCCGGAATTCTGATGCTTCCAGAGGTTCCGTCACGCGCGTCCGCTTTGTGCTCTGACGAACTGCAAGCATGGGGTTCTCTCCATCGTTGAGCCAGCCGTACCGGATTGCGTGCTGAAAAACTTCACTCATGACGTACTTAACCTTCGCCTTGGACCCGTTCGACAAATCGTCGATGGAACCGAGCCAACGCTCGACCGACACTGCCTTTATCTCTCGAAACGGTTGGCCACCCCAGCGGGGAACGATTCTCGACTTCAGGTAGACGCTGTAGGTCTGTTTGGTTTGGCGTACCTTCCGTTCGGATTCCTTGTCCAGATCCAATTCGACCTTCTGGTAATGTTCGGCCAGTTGCACGAATGTTTCCGGTTGGCCCTCCGGGCGGAAGGTGTGATAGTTGATATCGAGGCGCAGTGTCGATACAGCTTTCCATGCTGCTGATTCCGTGGAATACTGCGAGACTGGGCCAACTACGAGAGCCCGCATTTTGGGTCTACCGGCAGCATCAATATCCCGCCACCTGTAAATCCAGACCTCCGGTCCCTTCTTGCGTTTGATTCGGCTAAAGAAGCCGTGTTGATACCGTGGTCGATTCAAGGAATTTACTCCTCTTTCCGACCCCGATGGCTACCTAATTCTACCGTCTTTGACTGTAGCCAGGAAGCCAATTCTGAGAGCCGAAAACGCCATGTATGCCGCACTCCATTCCCAATCGGATGCGCCGGCACAGCGCCTTGCCGCGCGAGGTTCAATAGGGTCTTGCGAGGCAGGCCGAGAAACTCGGCCGCTCGCTGGCCGTCTACGAAATGTTCATGCGTAAAGCCCATTGGAAGTTGCATCCGAAACGCCCTCGATACAAAGTTGAGTCAAAACGGGTTCTGCAAGATGCGCATCATCTTCCTAGCGCGATTTTAGCGATGTACATTTCAATGCAATCGCATAAATTGAAGTTTGAAGGCAAGCTCATCTTGATTTTGAATGTTGTTTGAATGCGCCCCCGGCAGGTCAGCCGGTGGGTTTCTTCTTCCGGGCTTTGTGCTCCTTCGCGGCCACGGCTTCCAGTCGCAGGTTTTCTGCGTGGCGCCGAACGGCAGCCTCATAAATCGCTTCCCAAGCGATGGGAAAGCATTTCCTTGAGCCTTGTGGCTTTACGATGGCGAATGTTGGACGGCTCTCGATGACGATCTTGCGCTTCTTGCCATTGTCGTTCACGGTCGAAGCAGAGACAAAGATGGTTTGGGATTTGTACTCAAAAAGAAAGCTCATGCAAAAATCTCTCCCGTGACAATCCCGCTCACTTTCCTTCCGTTCGGCGAGATTGTTCGTTTCGGGCAACGGGTAAGAGAGATTCCCCGTCGCGGTCTAAAGTTTGGAAAGCGCGAGTTTCCCTTGCTTTCGATGAATTCCGCTTATCTGCACAATACCTAAGGTCAATAGTCCAGCAAGGAAAACAGTGTTACTTGGTAATCACAGCGTATTACCTTCTCAACCATCGTGTATCCAACAACAAAGGATGCATTATTTTGGACGAAGCTCGACCAAAAACGATTCAGTCTTGTTACGCTTTTTCGGGAAAATCTGATTTCAGTCGCGCCAAAGATTCCAGAATCATGATTACTAAAACGTTTTCGGTTGCCACATCTCACTATTTGAAACGCACATTGCGGAAAAGTCCGCTCGCATTTTTGTTGTGTTCCTGACTCTGTTCAAAAGGGCGGATTGCCGATTGGCAGGAACCGCTCGATTCCCTGCTCCAAGGCACGCTCACGGCTGGAGTGTTGTTGGATGGGGCCAGTATCCATTGCAAGCATGATGAGCCGCCGCAGATTCGCTGATTGCTCTGCCTGGCTGGGGAGCGCAATCGAGTCGGAAGAGATGTCAGGAGTCGCGTCCCATTGCAGGCTCAGGCTGTTCTTCCGTGCCAGCTCGATGGCAAATTCATGGAGAGCTATTTCACTCCCCGCGAGGAACGGCTGTATCGCTCCGAGGTCATAGAGGTAGGCGGAGGCACTGTGTGTCCACTCTTCGGCGCTCAAACCCTTCAGGTGGTTGTCTCGGCTCAAGCGGTCAAAGACACCGTTGAGGGATTTCTCTATCTGAGACGCGGGCACATTGCCGGCGTCGATCAGGCGCAACTCTCCAGCCCAATCGTAGAGGTCTTGAAAGATATGGTGGTGGATCGCCTGAAGGTGGGCGGAGTCAAAGCCGCCGCGAACGGGTGAAGCGTGAAGCTCGGCAAGGCGAAGAGCCGTAGGATCCGTCGCCGCTCTCGAAAGAGCGGCTGGGTCCGTAATACCGAGCTTGTTTCTGAGTACGCCGGTGCTGGGAATTGTGAAATCGGTTGCGTCAATCATCTTCGGTTCTCTCCTCTCGCGGGTGAAGCTGTCGCGGGCGGTTGGCGGAGCGCCCCAATGACCCGTGCCAGATAGCCGTTATCTATGCCGTGCTGTGTGTCGCCTGTGTTGTAGCGAGAGATAGCGTGCTGGAGCGCCTCCTGGCCGGGTCCGTAGGTTTGGATTTCAAGCTGGTAGGCACTGTCAAGAATTTGCCAGCCTGTGCGGAGATTGGAGCATGGGTCAAATAGCGATTCGACCGGAATCCCGCGACGCTTGGCTTCCACCGTGCTGACCTGCATGAGGCCCACATCAACAAAGATGCCGCGACGCTCGAAGTAGTAGAGCCACTCCAACGCCTCGCGTTGGGTGGCGGGCTGGCGTTTGAGCCGCAATGTACCCTGCGGTAGATGCCACCGTTTAAGAATTGCCCTGGGAAAGTCGATCTGCATTGCATTTGGGTTGCCGCCAGATTCAACGCGGATAATGGCATTGAGCGTGGTGAGAGGAACAGTGGGGAGGCAGCGCGATTGGAGAGCGGCAACGTCCACCCGTTGAGCAGGGAGATTTGCGGCAAAGAAAAGCAGGCAAATTGCGGTGAAAATCCTCATCGGTTGCTTGCCTCGTAGAGTGGGATGGCCCAGAGGTCGGCCCAATCTTGCGCGGCCACGTGCTGAATTGCTGGGATCGACGTGTTGGCCGCCCAGTAGACGTTGGAAGGCGCAAGCAGCATATCGGGGTTGTGGGCGAGGGTTCCTATGGCCGGCCAGAATGCGAGCTGCTCATAGCAGGCCAGTATCCCGGCTCGGTGATTCCAGACCCGGATGGTTGGCGGGAAGCGAAGCATCAGCGGAAAGCCGCTGCGCCGCTCGCCGATGTGCCACATGCCGAGTGGCACAGGCACACGTTGAACGTAGGAAAAACGCTCTGTGTATCCGCGGGAGAGGAGAACATTGCGATTGGCTTCCGTGTTCGGGATAGGGATCGTAGTGCCGATCAGCAGGCCGGTGCGCTGTTGCTTCAGTTGCGCGAAGACGGAAGCCCAGCGCGACTCGTGCATCCTATTCCAATTTGGAAGGATCGACTCCGGGAAGATCAGCAGCGTGTTGGGATGGGTCAGCGCAATTTGTTGGATAGTATGCTCTTGCAACTCCAACCGGGAGTCTACGTCATCGTGAGGCGACTGCCCGCCGAAGTGGGTGTTGACCGCAAGAATATGCGGATCGAAAAGCGGGCGATGGAATCGCGCATGGGTGGCGATTGATGCCGCGATGAGAACGGCAATCGTCATGGCAGTGCCGAATCGCTGGTACGCCGCTATCAATATGATAGGGAGCGCCAGACCAAACCAACGGGTTCCGGGAAACCAGTAGCCCGCCGCGATCAGCGGATGGGCGACGGTTACGAGGCTCAGCGGGGGCAGTGCCAAAACTGCGAGTGCAGCGAAAGCGGAGAGCGGCAGGTAGCGTCGGCTGTAGAAGGCTACCCAGGGAGCCGTAGCGAGGACGACCAAACCAGTCCAGATGGCGATGGGCAGAATGTAGTGGTGGCCCGTCCGAAAGAAACTCTGCGAGCCGGGTATGACGCTCCAAGTGGCGGCTGCGTAGTAGAAGACGGCACAGAGCGAGTCCAAGCGCCGCCGCGAGTGAAGGTATACAAAGGGGAAGAGCAAGGCGAAGCAATTCAGAGCGGGGTCGCCGCTCCAGCCTGCGCCGCCGATTGCGGCGGAGCAGGCGAAGAGAATTGCGGTTCTGGCCTGACCGGGAAGATGGATGCTCGGCATTCTCCATCTCATCTTGTCTGGCGCAACGGTTGCTTTCTCTGCAATGTTCATCGCTTTCATGCCTCTGGGTTGCCTGGTCAATTCGGATTGGCGGTTGGGTGATACAAACGCTCGACGAGCAAAGGGCGAATCCAACTGTGGACGGATCGCAACGGGATCGGGCCGAAGTACCGGGAATCGAAGCTCCTTGGACTGAAAGTGCTGATGACCCATAGTTGATCTGCCTGTACGCGATATGTACCTGGCGGGAACGGGTGAAGCTGCCGCCCTGTTGAGTCGCGGTTGATGGTTGCGGTGTTTGGCATCGGTTGGCCATTGACGACAATGCCGATGGCGGAAATCTCTACCGTGTCACCGGGCCATGCGACGACCGGCTTAATGAGCGGCGAATATCCATCTGGGCAGGTTCGCATAGGGTCTCGATAGTTCGGCTGGTCCTTCATAGAGGGCCAGCGAACGTCGGGACAGAAAAACACATACGGCGCGGGGTTGTGAGGGGTACTCGCGGGATCGGCTATTTCCCGGTAGATCCCGAACGGCACGGAATGCGTGTAGTTGAAGATGAGGCCAAAACCAACCCACGTAAACATCGTGGCAACTGCGGCAACAGCTATGGAAACAAAAAAACAACTCAGGCGAGAGAAGGCACGAACGCAAGAGCGGAGACGTAGGCTATACAGGCCAATCATGGATGCTCTCCTGAAGGAATGTCGGAATCTGCTTGGCGTCGTTGGTGCGGCGAATCTCGTTCTGGTGGATCGCTGCCGTCTCCGATTTCGAGCTGGCGGCGATGCGAAATGCGCGAATAACGTGAATCTCATAGACGGTGCCTGCCTCGCGGGCGGCGCTCTGGCCATCGGTTTGCGGTCGCGGTTCGCGGCGGATAAGCTGGCCGGTGACGTGGATGTTGTCGCCCTTCTGGAAGCTCTTGGCGACGATGGCGCTTTCGCCAAAGAAGGTGAGGGGGAGGAACTGCCGATGCTCGACGGTTCTTCCCTGGCTGTCGTAGAACCAGTTCTGTGCGAGCCGCGCTCGCACGAACTGACGGCCTCCGGCATCGGAGACCGAGGGCTGGTCGGTGAGGTTTCCGGCAAGAATGACCTGATTAAGAATTTCCACGGATTTTCTCCTCGATTGCCTGGTCTGCAACGGCGGCATGGGCGATGGCTGCGATGTCGAGCGATGGAGTTGACGGCACTGCTGGATTTACGGGAAGCGGCACTGCCGCGGTAGGAAAGTCAGGCGGCTTTAGCTTGGTGCGGGCGAGCAAGGTGTCGTTCAAGAAATAGAGGCTCTGCACACCATAGATGGGCGCGACTCCGTTGATGAAGATGAGCATGTCACCGGGCGCGGTAATCTTGCTGTTCGTGTCGTTCGTGGCCTTTGTTGGCGGCTTGATGCGGCGTATTTCATCGACGGTGATGAGAGGCCGTTGCACCTGCTCCACGCTGCGAAAGATGTGTTTGAGGTAGAAATCAGTGCGCTGGCCGCTGTAGTTGACGGTCTCCTTCTCAACGGTCATGTTGCCACTCAACTCAGAGAGGTTCTTGCAGGTCTGGAGATTGTCAGTCTGGAAGGCGGCTTTGATGTAGCAGTTGTCGGTAATGGACTCGTTTGGTCCGTACTCTTCGATGATCTGCGTGAGTGTTTGCGCGATGAGGTAGGGTTTGATTTTGTATCCGGCCATAAGACTCATCGCAGCGGAGAGGTTGGGAATCTTCCTCAACTCTGGAAACTCGTCAAGCATGAGCAGCAGGTGGTGACGGTCCGGGTCGAGCTGTTCCATGAGGCGATTGAAGATGAGCTGAAGCATGAGCCGGACAAGCGGACGCAGGCGGTCGCGGTCCGGCTGCGGAACCTTGAAGTAGATGCTCATCGGAACTTCGCCATAAACGAGATCGCGGATTACAAAGTCGGAACGCGAGACAGTCTTTTGAACAATCGGGTCGTCGTACAAGGTCATCGGAGTAACGATGCTCGACTGGATGCTTGATGCCTCGCGGTCCGCGCGATTGAGCTGGCGCTGAACGGCCTTGCTCACATAGGGGTGTGTGAATGTTGGCTTGCCGTTTACATCAAACCATTGCAGGCGCGGCGCGGATTTCCCTCCGGGCATATGGACGGTCTTTTGCATCTCGGTCAGCACATCGGTAAAGTCCATGCCCGGTTGGGAGTAGTGGGCAAGCACGTCGGGCAGTGTTGGTTCACGCGGCGAATCGAGGTTTCGATAGACGTAGCCGAGATGGATGATGCCCGCTGATACCAGATCAACGGCTGCATCTTCAAAGTGCTTGTACAGGCTGTCGTCGTCGCCGTGGCGAATGACGGCATTCGCAATTGTCTGGGCGTCGGCAATCTCGTAATCGGTCTCCCAGCGAATCTCGCACAATGGGTTATAGCAGCAACTCTCATGCGGCAGGGTTGGGGCGAACTTCAAGACGCGCTGACCGATGGCGTGACGAAAGCCTGCTGACTTCTCCCAGTTCTCCCCCTTCAGGTCATAGACGAAGACGCTCTGCCGCCACTGGCAGAGCGTTGGGATGATGGCGGAAACACCCTTGCCACTCCGGCTCGGAGCAAAGAGCAGGACCGGCTCCGCGCCCGAATGCAGCAAGTAGTGAATTTGCTCTGTGTCGGGATCGCGCCAACCGCCGATGTAAACTCCGTCCGTTGCCTCTAGCAGGCCCAGCTTTTCAATGTCTTTGCGCGTGGCCCATGTCGCTGAGCCATGTAGGTTCATCAGGCTGTCGGTGCTTTTGCGGTCGCGGATGAGGGAGAGAAACCAGTAGGTGAGATAGGCCAGAAAAAGTCCGCCTACGATGGTCGCCCCAAAGGCAATCCAGAGGACTATGCGAACGCCAGAGCTGATAAGGTGGCTGCCTGCAAAGTGTTTCCAGAGCACAAGGGCCGCAAAGGGCTGGAAGACAGCCGTGCCGTGTATCCACAGGATGGGTTCGCCCATCTCGACTGGATTGTTGAGTTGAATGGCAAGCCACTCAGTGGCGGCGCTGGCAGCCATCGTGAATGCAACTGCGGCCCCGAAGACTGATCGGATATTCCAGCCGCCCTGCCAATGTGGGCGGTTGGGTAGAACGTATCCGGGCGGCGCTGTGATTCCGTTCTTCATAGAATGCCTCCTATTTATGGAGTGTACATTCCAATACAAAACTTTGCAAAATCAGGATTCTCGGTTTAGAGGAACCATAGAGTGTCAACCTGAGAGGCTGATCGCCGGTCAATCAACCAAAACTCTGAATCTTGCGATTCGCTGGAAAATGCTCGAAAAGTGGTACGGCGATTTATCACTCGTCCAGAGTGATGATCGGTATAGCGAAATGCGTTTTGTGACTTCCTAGATATGCTTTCCCGTCATCATGAGCCGCCTATCATAGTCGCGTTAGTTCCTATGTCTATGGCCCGCAGGAGATCTTCAGATCTGAGAGCTTCCGGGATGCCTAGCTTTATCAAATGTCCGAGCAACCGATCCAGAGCTTCAGTGTCAGTGTGTCCTAAACCATTGACTCCGGCAGTGAGGATCATATCAAACAAAGATGAGATTCGCTTGCCGAACTGGAATTCAATCCAGAACTGAACGTCGTTCTGGTACGTGGAGACCCATGCGCTTCCGAGAGCGATCAGAAAGGTCATATGCTCGGCAGTTGGTAAAACCTCGATCAGATTGAGTGCCACCGCCCCTATGCGCGGAGATTGACAATCGAGCGCGAGCGTGAGGAGAGGCTTGAGAAAAGGCGTGATCCGTGGAATTGCAGCGGGTAGTAGGTAGCACTTTGATGGCGTAAAAAGGCTGCCACTGTTATTGAAATAGTATGTCGATACAACATCCGCGATATGCATCTCGACACGGTCGGCTCTGTCCGTCTGCAGCCATTTCCAACCTCGAGTCGACTGCAGTAGGCTGCCAGTGAGAGTTCGAACCAGCACAGCATTCTCTGGACTGAGTGCGTTCCGGTTAAAGTAAGAACGATCGGTGGCCTCGATGAAGGTCTTAAGATTTTTGAAGAGAGGCTCGTCTGGCATCTCCACAAAATATGCTGAGAGCTGCGCTTCAACCTCTACAGGCGGAAGACCTGTCAGGGACGCGGCGACCAGCTGGAAGTAGACTTCATTCCAAGCCTCCGGAGTACCATCAATTTGCTCGCTCTTGTCAACTCCAGCGCCATTGGCGGTGACTGTCCAGGTGCGATAGAAGGCAAGAAAGTGTCGAAGCCACGGATCAGCGGGCGTGTCGAATAACGCCGTAGCGGCTTTAAGCCACTCCGCTGCGGCGTGGTATGAAAAGTCGAACCGGTCGATCGGAAGTTCTTCGCTCACGTCCCCGCCGGTGTCGGATGCATTGTGGTGGTAGGTGTCTCGGAGCGTCGGCTGGACCTGGGGCAGATGAGGCCAGTCGGGTTCATCTCCATTGCCGAGAAGCCAACTCGTCTCCTCCTCAATACGCAATGCAACATTTTGCTCGCACTCGACAGTTTGCTGCTCTCGCTCGGTCTTTCGAATTTGCCAATCTCGTCCGGGCCGGATTTGTGCCGTGAAAGCTGTACGAAGGATCGACCGGATCAGACGTTCGTCTACCTCGGCCAGGTGTTGATACATAGCCTTGAAGCCAACTGAGGCCTGAGGATTCTTGAAGCTTGCGGCACTGAGAAGGAAGCGGATGTTCTCCTCGTTCTTCTCGCGCTTCAACAACCAGACGTATCCTGCGAAGGAGAACGCTTGCGGATTGAACTGATATTCAGAGCGATAGCGGTGTGTCTCTCTTTCGCTGTCGCTGAAGCTGAGAGCGAACGTGTTTGTCATCCAGGCCGCTTGTTCATGCCGCAGCTCAGGACCGCAATCGCGAGCGATCAGGAACGCGAGAGAGATCGCGTCCTCGACGTGGGGAGAAACGGTTCCCGGCCAAGGCTCGTCCTCGCTCTGAGGATCTTCAACTGCATTTTGGACAAATGCCAGCGCGTTCTCGAAGAACTGCTTCGTCGACCGCTCAGGGTCCTGGATTGCTGCCTTAATTTCGTAACGCATGCTCCGGGTTGAGTTGTCTTGACTGATCCCTTCCCGCTCCAAGCCTTCGAGGTGGGCAGCCTCTTCAACTGTCGACTTATAAAACGGCACCTCAATCGTGCCCCCGGCCTTCAGAGGCAATGTCGTTGTGCTGAAATTCTCAGGATTCAGTTTGTTCAGAGCATGAAGCACCATGCACTCTGGATGGTACAGACCTTGAGATTTGGTGGGCGCAGCAAGTCGGCCGCCAGCGATTGTTAGGAGATTGCGAACTTGATCACGAAGCTCAGGCTGCTCCGTCAGGAATGTGTATTTCCCGATTATCTGGTCGAGCATGAACTTGCGGGAGTTTCGCTTCTTGAGGTCTTTATTGCTGACACTGCCGGGTGGTTCCTTCTGTAGTTGTTCCAGCTCCTCGAAAATCGCGGGCATCGGAAGCTTGGGCGGATTGTCTCTCACCCATCGACGGCGATCAAGCGCCAGCAGCTCCGGGGAACCGACAAAGGGTACCGCACCGGCAAGTGCCTGTTCCCAGTGCGATAAAATGAGGTCCACGACCGGCAACAAATAAGCGACAGGCGCCCCAGGTTCACCAATCACGTCCTTCAAGACCGCTTCGAACGGCTCTCCGTTGTCCAATCGTCGATGAGCCCATGCCTCCAGTGCCATGAGGCCGGACGTGACCAGATATGGTCCTCCGGCGGCTTCGCGTGACCACATATAGGTGCGAACCCACGGAAAGAACCGCGGTCCGTTACCAAGTTGAATCGTGATCCCATCCTGTTCCGGATCCGCACCATGTGAGAGGAATGAAATTGAATAATAGATCAGACTGCGGATCAGGCGCAGCCCGTTCTGAGGAGAGTGCGTTAAGAGTTCGAAAAACGGACCTTGCGAAGGCGAGCACGGGAGAAACTTTCCATCTGTGAAACCGAATGGGCCCTCTTGGCGGACTGAATCACTTTTTCTTGTCGGCCGCTGTCGCGGAATCAGAGTCGCGAGAGTGAACTCCGCCAGTTCAACAGGAGCGGCCATGGCGAGCGAACCGCGGAAATTAAGGATTCCCAGCTTGATGTCTTCTGAATAAGTGCGGGTTTTGATAGTGTTGAGATACTCCGCCGCAAGATGTGGCACGTGATAAGCAAATGCGATGAAATAGAACCGTAAGGTCTCCTCGAGAGACTTCAGTTGCTCTCCTTGAATCGCGCCTGCGAACACTCCCGGATTGTGCCAATGGGGATGTGGTTCTCGAGCTTCTTCAATCTCGCGAAGCCACCGGTACATCTGCTCTACCAAGGTAGGGCTGAAAGGATCTCCACCCATGAAGCTGATGCACCAACCTGAGTAAAGCTTGACCACATCCGGAATGGCGGCTGGAGGCAATTGCTCTCTCACTCTGTACGCAATCCAAGCCATCAGGCGAATCCACGACAGACCCGCAGGCACCGTCATCGAAGTTGGAACATTTTTCTCGTCCAGGCCTGCCGCAACAAAGCGGGCCCGCGCGGGCATTACCTCGACGGCCAATACCAGTCTAATTAGTTCGCAGAGAAGCGCTGCATGATCGTTGACCAGGGCCGGTGCCGCGGTATTCAAAATTTGTGGGCTTGCCTCGGACCGCACCAACGCGAGGAGAATGGCCCTTCGCCAGCTGCTATGAACCTCTGGCGCACTCAACGCTGCGAGAAGACCGAGCCAGTCCGCAGCGTCGGATGAGTTTTCGATCTTCATCCGAGCAACCAACTCCACGGCACGAGCCAGGTCAGGCCGGGCAGGTTTGGTCAACGGTAGCTGACTGACTCTGTAAGCCTCATCGAAGAGCAAGCAAGCCATTGCCCATTCACGAAACACGTCATGCCGAAAGATGACAGTGTCGGCTTTGAGCTCAAGCAGCGTTTCGTTTTTGATCAGGCTGTAGATCGGAGCGGGTGCCCAGTGCGACGCATTGAACGAGTCGTTCGCCGCCAATGAATTCTCGGCTAAATCTTTCAGGAACCTGGTATGCTCTCTTCGCCCCTCGGATTGGTTGCACGCGCCTGTTTGCCACCACACGGTGGCCATCGCGGCCTCTGTACGAGGTAAGGATTCCGAATCGGCCCGTTCTGCCAATTGAGAAAGCCGGAATAGATTGCTCAGAACCGCACGTGCTGGATGATCTTCGGTCAACAGCTGAACAAGTTGAGGGGCACCACTCCGGAGTTCGCTTCGATCATGATCGTCCATTTCCTCGACAGAAATGACTGGAGTGCGGCCAAGCTGATCTATCAGATTCTTGGGTAACCAGCTCCTTTCGACAGCATCGGAGGCCCGGCGCGCGGTGGTAACAACGACCATGCCGGGTACCGAAACCGCCTCTCTCAGGAGATCAATGACGGTTGGCCTTTCTTCGGCGCGAAAGAAATCAAGATTGTCCACGAAGATGGCGCCGGCTCCGTTTGAAGAGAGTTCGGACAATAACTCCCTGCATGTTCCGTTGAAGTCCAACTCCTGCCTCATCCCGCCCCATCCCCTAAGGTAGGTGCGGTTAGGACTAAGTACAACGATGCGGCCCTGGCTTGCAAGCTGCTCCGCGAAGTGCCGGAGGATACCCGATTTCCCGACGCCTGCATCCCCTCGTATGTCTATGTATCTGCCTCTTTCAAGGCACTTCCACAGCTGGTTCACGTATTTCTGCCGGCTCAAACGCACGCCGGAGATATGAGTGTCTATGTCCTCGAGTGTCTGACGTGAAAACTCTTCCAGCCTCGCGAGAGCCTCCTGGTGTCTCCGCATAGGCGCGAACTCAAAGCCGCCCTCTGACTCCGATATCAGTTGGTCCCGCGTTCGATCTCCACCGCTGGCTGCAATATTGATGGATCGTTCAATAAGCGACCGCCACAGTTCCGAGGCAAGATGTTCATGACCTGGAAGCAATACACGGACAGCGCGCTCTTTCGCTAAATCCTTGTCAGCGGACGCTTCAGCGGTAAAGTCAAAGACCAAAATGTGGAAACGACGGAGAAGCTTCCAGACCGTTTGATCATCGGCGGGCGCTCCATTGGCTTTCAGGTGATCGCGAAATGTCGACACAAAGGTGCGCATCAGCTCGCTCGCGATGTCGGGCAGCGTAAGACGCTTGTGGAAGCTCGCTGCGTCACCCAATTCTCTCGCCCAGGTCAGAATGTCCTGATACGCACCGTCGATCTGTTTTGAGTGATGTGCTGTCGCTACGGCGAGCTCCAGCCGAGTGTCCCAGAAATTAGGAGCCAGGAGTGCTGCTGAGACCTGCTCCATAACAGCAGCAAATACCTTATCCGCAGGAGCGAAGCTGATGTGTCGTTTGACTTGGATCTCGAGGCTGACTGCTTTGCCGGAACCTTCATGGGCATGGACAATTACGTCGTCCAGCGAGTGCCCCTCGGGCATTCCCTGCAGTCGAATCTGGTCAATCGTACAACCGGGGAGGCCGCGGGCCTCTGCACCGGCGAGCATGGCCAGCAGATAATAGGCGCCGACCTGTCCCTCGAAATGTGAACCAGCAGGACCGCTGGAAGCCGGGCTCGTCACTTCCTCCCCCTCCTTATAGATCCACTTCCCAACAGCACATCAATTATCGCCGAATCTCAATACTCCTAGTCCTTATCATAGCTGCAGGTAGAGCAATTCTAGGAGACACTGGCAGGGTCGACGAGCGCAAAAGCGATTTGGCAATAATCCAGGTTGTGCGAGTTCCTAAGGCAAGAGCCGGTGAATCTTACTGTATTGCGAAAGCGGGTCAACGTCCGATGGTATAATCGCGCTATTGCAAGGAGTCCTCATGCTTTATAGAGTTATCCTTCGTGTCTCTTACACCGGCGACAACGGCTCGGTAATCAGAAACACGCTGCTTCCCTTCATGGACGCAGCAGGCCTTATCAACACCGGAACTGGAACTTGGGAGAGCGAAGCGACCGAACTCTCGCTGGCATCGGTTTCGTTAGCTTCGATACTCACGGAATTGGGCGGGTTGGACGACCCTACCGGCAGCTTCCTAAAACATGTTTGGATCTATATCGATCGGCCGAGACCGTCTGAACCAAACGGTTCAATGGAACATATTGCAACGGCTTTGCTTGGGCCGGAAGAGAATTGACCGACGACATCCGAATTTCCATTGCCCAAACCGTCAGAATCTTGAGCACTCAGGAAGCCACCTGTCAGTCCCATCATTGGCGAGAACAGGTTCGTGTACTCACGGAGCCTCTCTTGGTGGCCGGTGGTCGTCGGCGAGTTCAACGGCGATAATGCACTCGTTGTCGCTGACTGGACGGATTATTGGATTTAAGCTCCTTTTGGGACCTATCATGCGAAGCGATGACATCTCCGCTGCTAGGTAAACCGTAGGGCAATTGAAGGCAGGAGAGATACATGGACACAAGACAACTTTTCCAAAAAATAAGTGAACGTATGCGCGCCGATTTCGAGGCATCCGCGCAGATCACACATTCTGTATCAAAGGGAACTGTTCGGGAAAACTCACTCCGGAAGTTTTTGGAAGTTCGTCTGCCCGCCAAGTACGCGCTTGGCGCTGGCGAAATCGTTGGACGTGTTCGTAACGCAACATCGCGCCAATGCGATTTGATTGTGTACGACCGGCAGAATGGTGTAACGCTTCTCTACGACGAAGACATCCAGGTGTTTCCCATTGACTGCATATATGGCATTGTTGAGGTGAAATCTTCGCTCTCGAAAACAGAATTCATTGATTCATTGGAAAAGATCAAAGTACTAAAGGGGTTGACGCCTGGAGGCCCTATTTCGCGTCCTGTCGGCAGCGGTTACTCGTTGGTCCAAGCTCGTCCGCGACCTTTCGGAATGATCTTCGCTTACAACCTAGGAGGAAATTCGCTCGAATCACTAGTGGAAAATTTGCGTGAATGGGAGACAAATACGTCAGCAGAATCTTGGCCGAATTACGTATGTATTTTGGAGGCAGGCGTTATCTTTCACCAAGGAAGCGCATCGTTAGAGCATTGCATCGACAGCGCAAAAATAACATCCGAGACGTGGCCCATGTATATCTCTTACGGGGAGGATAGCCTCTTTAAATTCTACAGTGCGCTCCACGACGTTGGCGCACGAATGCAATTAGGACCGGTCGAACTTCACCATTACTACGATCCAGCGGTGCAGATAGGGAAACACGTCGTCTACGGGAAAGGGTTTGAGGGTTTACTCACCAAGGACGGAGCCACGTCTGGAAGGTCAGTTCGCCTCAAAGAATCCACGATTGATCGTATCGTAGATTGGTGCTCGGCGCGAGGGCGGATACGCTACGAAGAGGTGCTTCTCAAGCAGTTCGGCCATATCCCACTCGGTATGGAGAAGCTGTTTGACCTTAACCTTGAGATCTACCTTTACGATCCTGACAATCTTCCAGGCTTTCATGAGCTGGGTGCGAACCCACTCACCATTGTTGGAAACCGTCCGTCTATGGCACCCACTCTGGCAACTGCATGGACGCTGGATATTAATGGTCAGCGTTATGTGATCGCTGGAAACGGATTCACCGAAGATGACTGGGAGGATGCCCACGTTCCCGGTATCGTTTAGAACTAACAGTGGAAATCGAGCGCGGAATCCTTAACGAACCATGAATCGACAGTCACTCGCTGTTGCCAACAGCCCATTGCGCTCGGCGACTCCGTGCGCAGCCAGTTTGCCGCTCTGGTTGGTTGAGGATGAGACTTTATTATCACTCGACAATAATGAGCACACAAAAAGGGGGACCGAAGTCCACCCCTTTTTGAAGTGTGACGGTGTTTATCGCTTACTGTACGTCAGAGACCTTGGAATCCAAGAAGACAACTTTAATATCCTTGTAGACGTAAATCTTCTTGGGGCCAAGATTGATAACCTTGTCGGGATTTCCGAGAGACTGTTTCACCTGATCTGTGGTCATGCCGATGTCAACGGTCTTGCTCTGTGAGGCTGCTGCTGTTGCAGTGGCCGCGTCGATCAAAACCGGGTCAATGACCTTCTTGATTTCGTCTGCTGTGGCGGCTGTGGTGTGAAAGTTGACCTCGGCGCGATAGCGAGTGCTCGATCCGTCCGCGAGTACGGTTGGTTCCGTGGTTAGCAGCTCGAAGTGAATGTAGCCGTTCTTGACATCTATGTTGGTGATGTAGACGGTCTCGCCGGGTTTCAAGTCTCGTGACCTGCCGGTTTCACTCATCGAGTTTACGAAGCCCTTGCCTTGGCCTACCTGACCGTCCTGCACTTCTGTTGTGATGATGAAGTGGCGGACGTTTGCCATGTCAGCATAGATGCCTGGAGCGCGTACCGTGAAGACTGCTCCGGGGGTAGCTATCCGGTTGTAGTCGATGTCGATGCCGTGGTGTCCAACTGGAGTTGTCGGGTAGTAGGTGAGGAACTTTGCGAGTTCTGGATTGCCGTTGCCTTTATCTCTGGCACTGGCTTGCGGGGTGAGGAATAGCGTGAGGGCGAAGGCTGCGGCGCTGGCTATCAGGGCCGATTTGCGGAGCATCGTGGTGAATTGCATGGGGGACTTCCTTTCCTTTCTGTTTTTGGTTGACTACTTCGATTCAAACTCGAACTTGGTGCGCCACTCCGTAGCCTCGGTGCAAACAAGGAAAGCATCGAACGGCTTGTCCTGCTTGCTTGTGAAGCCCTTGATGATGCCGGTCTTGCCTTTCGTGACAAGCGTCTCGATCTGCTTGTCAGTGAGTTTCTTTTTTGCTATTACGACGTTGACAGAAAAGGTGCAACCGTCGCGGTACTGGTCGCATCCGAAGAAATCTTTGCCGTTAGGACGGCGAAGATGGCCTTTTTTGCACTTTGGACAGATTAAACCCGGTTCTGCTGCTGATGTTGCGCCTCCAGCCGGTCGATGTGAGGCTAGGTCTGGTTGCCGCTCAATGTGAAGCTGGCCCAGCTCCGAGTTGAGTTGCTTGTCGAGGGTATGCTCCTCAACCAGGGTTCGATTGCCAAACGCTCGACGAGCCGCCTGTTCCGCCTCCTTCGGGCTCATGCCTTCGCCCTTCAACTGCTCGGCGCGTTCTTCAAGATGCAGGCGTATTTCCTCGGAGAGATCGTCATAGAGCTTGCGGCGGCGCAGGACGTTTGGTATCCAGTTCATTGGAAATTCCTCTTAGTTGGCCGGGGATTTACCTGGATTGAGGACAAGCGTGATGCCTTCGAACATACGTTCGAAGCTGGAAATCTGCTGCTCCAGGCGCCGAAGACCCGAAGCCGTGATCTGGTAGGTCCTCACGCGGCGATTGGTGGAGGAGACACCCCACTCGGCCTTCACAAGCTTTGCCTTGAGCAGCCTCTGCAGCGCCGGATAGAGCGAACCCTCTTCCACTTGCAGCAGGTTATTCGATCGCTGCTGGATGTGCTGCACCAGGGCATAGCCGTGGGCTGGCTGACGGCGAAGCGACTCGAGGATCATCATTTCGAGTGCGCCGGGGAATAGATCGCGAGAACTAGTTTCTGTCATAGGCCTGTTCGCTACAGGCATAGAGTAAACGGGTATTGAGTTTTTTGTCAAGTGGGAATCCGGTCGGACCTTCTCCGAGGCTGAGCTTTGGCATCAATCGGCGGGAATAGGCCAATGGACGTTTCCAATATCCGCGGCCATGGAAACCCCCATTGGAGATTCGCTGTGAAGCGAGAATCATCCCCGGCTGCATGGGTGTTCGCTCGGGGCCCAGCGACTCATTTGTTTCCTACCCTCGACCCTTCAACTGTGCCGGTTGTGTCACGCTAACTGTCCCATAATCTGTTAAATGCTGTCTTGGACAAGAGTGACTATAGGTATGTGTTATCGGGTGGCTCACCCTCGCCGCGTTCTTGTTTTTGCGGCTATTGATCCGGCCCTCAAATAGTGTCACGCTATCCCACCCATTCCGCAAAGAACGCGGAATGGATGGGGCGCCCACTTGTCAGTATTGAGGGGCCGGATCAATAGGGTGGGATACGAGCACCCGCCGCGTTGATTGTCTGACTTTCAAATCTCTCTCGCATTTTCCGCAGTTGCCGATATGTTTCCCAGGGCTGTCTCTGCGTCCGGAACTTTCCTGCGCGAAAGGCGCGGCTTGGTGCGGATGATTCCAGACAAGGCCTCGTCCGGCAATCATCGAGCCGGTTCCAGACCGAAGGGTAGTCCGTGCGGCCAATCGGGATAACGGCTTTCATTTCCGTTATTTCGATCCAGTTCAGATGCTGACATTCAGAGGGGGTGTCCGAAGATGCCAATTCATCCTTCAATGCGTTCGACTTTCGCGGAATTCTCCAGGCGAAACAACTGCCGGTTTTGGAGAATCACCGGGATCGCTCTGCTTGCCTGCCTTGGGCTTTGTCCTTGTTCGGGACAAATACCCGACCTGACGCAGAAGAGCCTGGAAGACCTGATGAACATCAATGTGACCTCGGTGTCCAAAAAGGCGCAGAAGACCTCGGAGACAGCAGCGGCGGTCTTCGTCATCTCCACAGAGGATATTCGTCGCTCCGGCGCGCTGAATATCCAGGATCTGCTGCGCATGGTTCCCGGCCTGGACGTGGCGCAGATCGACGTCGGCAAGTGGGCAATCAGCGCGCGCGGCTTCAACGGCCAATACTCCAACAAGCTGCTGGTGCTGATCGACGGCCGCACAGTGTATAACCCTGAGTTTGCCGGCGTTCTCTGGGATTCCCAAAATGTTCCCCTCGACACCATCGAGCGGATCGAGGTGATTCGCGGCCCGGGCGCGGCGGTGTGGGGATCGAATGCGGTGAACGGCGTGATCAACATCATCACCAAAAGCGCCGGCGACACCCAAGGCGGCTCGATCACGGCCGGTGCCGGCAACACCAGTGTCGGACCGGAAATGATTCGCTATGGCGGCAAGGCGCGCGGCCTCGGCGCCTATCGCTTCTATGGGGAAGGTTTTCACAAGAGCGCACTGCCCACCATTGCCGGACTTAACGGCCAGGACGACTGGCGATTGATCCACGGCGGATACCGCACCGATACGGCCCTTTCCGCGAAAGACACGCTCATCACCGAGGGAGAAGTGTACCAGGGCAATGCGGGAGAGTTCGCCAATACGATCGTATCCCTGCAGTCGGCGTTGAACGCAACGTTGGCCTTGCGCGACCGCTACTGGGGCTGGAACCTGCTCACGCGGTGGAATCGAACGATTTCGCCGAGATCGGCAACTTCGCTTCAGGTCACATTCGACCGCACCACGCGCGGCGACACCACCTACGACATTGCCCTGAACACCTTCAATATCGACTTTCAGCACCATTTCGCGTTGGGGGCGCGGCAGGACATCGTCTGGGGAGTCGGCTACCGCGTCGGTCTGGATGACATCTGCCCGACGCTGCGACTTTCCGCCACGCCCGAGAACCGCACCACGCAGCTCTTCAATTCGTTTGCGCAGGATGAGATTGCGATTCTTCCGGACAGCCTTCATCTGACTGTGGGCGCGCGCTTCGAACACAACGATTACACCGGCTTCAATATCGAGCCCTCCGCGCGCCTGGTCTGGACCCCGAACAGCAAGAACATGGTCTGGAGCGCGGTCTCCGGCGCCGACCGCACGCCGGCACGCAGCGACACCGATGCCCGCATCAATCTCGACGCCGAGCCTGCCAGCGTCCTGACCGGCTACCTGCCCGTTCTGGTCAGCTTCTTTGGAAATCCAAAGGTGAAGAACGAACAACTGAAGGCATTCGAGGCAGGATACCGGAATACATGGACCAACCGGTTCTCGGTGGATTCCACCATCTTTTACAACCGCTATCGCGATCTGGAATCGGTGGAACAGGGCGTGATGAGAATAGAGTTGACGCCTGCGCCGGTCCACGTGCTCATTCCCAGTTCCTATGGCAACAATCTGTACGGAGAAACGCACGGCCTGGAAATATTCGCCAACCTGAAGCTGGCGGACAACTGGACGCTGAGTCCGGGCTATGCGTTCATCGCCATGCACCTGCATACATTCACGGGTAGCGCGGACGTTTTAACCGTTCATGAAACGCAAGGCGGCTCTCCGAATCATCAGGCGCAGTTACGATCCAGCGCCAGCCTGCCCTGGAAGATCAAGTGGAATACATCGGCCTATTTTGTCAACTCCCTTCCCACGCAGTCGGTTCCCTCGTACACCCGGCTTGACACGGGATTGACCTGGCGCGCGGGAGAGCATCTGTCGATCAGCGCGGAGGAACAAAACCTGTTGAAAGACCGTCACCTGGAATACAACGGCAGCGTCTCTTCCGTGCAGTCCGGGCTGATGCGGCGGAATTTTTACGGGAATATTTCCTGGTCCTTTTGAGGGAGGCCGCAACTGAATAGCGCAGGCCACAATCCGACGGAAACACCCCTCGAGCGATCCCGCGTTGCGGTTCGAGCCGTGGTATTTCTCTGCTTGTTTGCGCTGGTTTCAGGCGCGCCTGGAATTGCCCGCGCGCAAACCGCCGCCGACGAGTACCGGATCAAATCCGCGTTTCTATATCACTTTGCACAGCTAGTGGAATGGCCCCCTGGCACGCTCAACAGCGGAAACGCTTCTCTCAACCTCTGCATCTTCGACGACGAGCCTCGCCTTGCGGATTTGCGCAGCACCATCGATGGCAAGCCGATCGGATTGCGGGTATTTCATGTTGTGCTGCTCAGCTCTTCGCAGGAACTTCAGAGCTGCAATATGCTGTTTTTCAGCCGGGACGAAGCACGGCGGCAGGGGGCGATTCTGAAGCGTTTGCGCGGCCAGCCGGTTCTGACGGTGGGTGAATCCGCAGACTTTCTGCCGAACGGCGGAATGATCCGTTTCCACATCGAGGAGAATAAAATTCGCTTTGACATCAATCTCGGCGCCGCGGATGCTTCTCATCTCAAAATCAGCTCCCAATTGCTGCTGCTCGCCTCGGTGGTGATTCGCAGCAATGGGACGGGCCTGGAGAGGTGAAGCGATGCATATCCGGGACTTCTCGATTCGCTTCAAACTGGCCATCCTGATTCTGACCGCCAGCGTACTGGCCGTTGTGCTGGCTTCCGTGGGCTTCGGCGTCTACGAGCGGCAGAGCTACCGGGCGAGCGCGGTGCGCGAACTGACCGCGCTGGCCGACACGCTGGGCGCGAATACCGCGGCTTCATTGGTGTTCAGCGATCAGGGAACGGCCAAAACGATGCTGGGCGCGCTGGCCACCGAACCGAATATCATCGCCGCCTGCCTGTACGACAACCAGGGGCGCGTCTTTGCGGAATATCGCAGTCACAGCAGCACGCCCAACATCGGCCTGCCCGCGCGGCGCCGCGACGGAGCCTATTTTGACGGCGCATCGCTGACGCTATTCCGCGGAGTTCTTCTGAACGGAGAACGCACCGGCTCGATAGCCCTGATCTTTGATCTGCGCGATTTCCGGTCGCGGATATTCGAATATGTGAAGATCGCCCTTCTGGTTCTTCTGGTTTCCGTCTTTGCCACGTTCATGGTTTCATTGCGACTGGCGCGCTTCATTGGGGATCCGCTGGTGCAACTGGCGGCAGTGGCCCGCCACATTTCGTCCGACAAGGACTACTCTGTCCGCGCCCATATTCGCGCCGGCGGCGAAACCGGGCTGCTGGTGGATTCGTTCAACAATATGCTCTCGCGCATCGAATCGCGCGAACAGGCGCTTACCGAGGCGCTGAAGTCCTTTCAAGAGAGCGAGGAGCGTTATGCCCTAGCCGCGCGGGGGGCAAACGACGGGCTTTGGGACTGGAATTTCACTACGCGGAAAATCTATTTCTCCCCGCGCTGGAATCATATGCTCGGCTACCCGGAGAGCGAACACTGGTCGGTACCGGAGGAGTGGTTCAGCCACATTCATGCCGACGACCGTGCGCGGGTGCAGGACGAAATCGCCGCGCACTGCGAGAACAAAACTCCGGAGTTCGTGAGCGAATATCGCATGCGTCACCAATCCGGCGGCTATATCTGGACTCTGAGCCGGGGCATCGCCATCCGCGACGCCAACGGCCAGGCGATTCGCATGGCCGGTTCGCAAACCGACGTGACGGAAGGCAAAACCGCCGACCCGCTCACCGGCATTCCCAACCGTCTTTACTTTGTCGACCGGCTGGAGTCGGCAATCGAGACGGCCAGCCGGCAGGAGTTGCATTTCGCGGTGCTGTTCATTGATCTCGATCAATTCAAACTGGTGAACGACAACCTGGGACACGCGGCCGGCGATGAGCTGCTGATCGACGTGGCGGGCCGTCTGCGCGCCAGCATTCGCGCCAGCGTCCGGCAGAGCGGCCCGGTGCAATCGGTGGTGGCGCGCATCGGCGGCGACGAGTTCGCCATTCTGCTCGGCTCCATTCAGCACGAGGGCGATGCATCGACGGTGGCCACACGCATCCTGGAGCGGCTAGGCGAGCCATTCCATCTTGAGGGACGACGTATGTTTATCACGGCCAGTATTGGAATCGCGCTGAATTGCCCCAGCTGCACCCCGGAAGACCTGCTGCGCGACGCCGACACGGCGATGTATCACGCCAAGACCAACGGCAAGGCGCGCTATGAATTTTTCAACGAGGGATTGCGCGTGCAGGCCGTGACTCGCTTTGAGACCGAAACCGGCCTCCGCAAAGCCATCGACGAGCAGCAACTGGTGGTGTATTTCCAGCCGATTGTCTCGCTGGCCGAAGATCGCATTTGCGGCTTTGAGGCGCTGGTTCGCTGGATGCACCCCGAACGCGGACTTATCCCTCCCGACGAGTTCATCCCCATCGCCGAGAACAGCGACCTGATCATTCTGCTGGGACGCTGGATGCTGCGCGAGAGTTGCCGGCAAATGGCCGAATGGCAGAGGAACTTCCCCCTAAATCCTCCTCTGACAATCAGCGTCAATGTATCGGCGCGGCAGTTGAGCGATTCGCGCCTGATGGAGGATGTGGATCTGGCGCTGGCCAAAAGCGGCCTGAATCACGAGGCACTGGCGCTGGAAATGACCGAAAGCTCGATCATGGGAGACGCGGAGCAGACGCTGGCTACGCTGAACCGCCTGAAGAATATGAATATACGGCTTGAGATCGATGATTTTGGAACCGGCTACTCCTCGCTGAGTTACCTGCAACGGCTTCCCTTCGACATTCTCAAAATCGACCGCTCCTTTGTCAGTCGCCTGAGCGCCGGAAACAGCAGCATGAATATCGTCAAGGCGATTCTAGAACTGGGCCACTCTTTCGGGATGGATGTGATCGCCGAAGGCGTCGAGACGGAGGAGCAACTGAGCATTCTGCGCCAGTTGGGCTGCAATTACATCCAGGGCTACCTGTTTTCAAAGCCCGTCGCCGCAGACGCGGCCGAACAGCTTTTCCGCAAGACATACGCCTCCGGCCTGCTCTTCTCTTCCTCGCTTCCAGCCACTGTCGGCTTGATCGAGAACCAGGACTCCACAGAAGTTCTTGCCGCAATCGGTAATCCATCAGGGGCTGAACATGCTGCGGAATAACTCTTTCAGAGGGGCTAGAAGTAACAGGGCACGAATTCAGTCGTGCCGCATGCAACAAAAACAAGGAAGCCCCTGCGGGATGTGCTTTTGGGGATTTCACCCAAATACTGGATTTTTTCCGCAGCCTGTGAAGCCCACGTCAATTTTGCAGCCTTTACGGCACGGCTGAAGCCGTGCCCTTTCAACACAGGTGCATCGAGCATTATCAGCGTTCCTGTAAGGCGTACTTCGTGCTATCCCACGATTTGTTTCTGACCGCGCGATTTCGTACTCTAAATTCCTGCTTTCCAAGGCCCAAAATCGGAACCTGGGGCGCCCACCGTTCTGTAGCAGAGATTGCCTATCCGGCTGGAGGTTCGTCACGACCCTCAAACAGCGCCAGACGTGGCTCCGAGCAGTACCAGGCAATGAATTTGTCCATCGCGAAGCGATAATTGCACCGAGATTGTGGAGAGCTCAGGCTGTTGAGCACAGATGCTTTTGCGTGGTCGAGATCCGGCAGGCGGAGGACGTCTTCCGATAGTTGGGCTTTGACTTTTTTCTGCGCATACATGCGGCCTCCTTGCCGCAAGTATGGCAGCCTTCTCAATGCCAATTCCGCGCAGCAATCCGCCCTCCCCGATGATTGATTCTAGACAGCTTAAAGGAAGTCACTCAAGGAGTTCTGGCTGTCAACTGTCGCTAACAGCCCATTGCACTCATTCAGAGTGGGTTATTCACCAAAATCTGGATAGGTTTCGGTAAACGTCGTTGCGGCGGGTATCTCTGGACGTTACGAAGAAGCATAGTTGCG
>Ga0255351_1000149_pt1 | contig 32809 bp, 30 predicted proteins | sample HBST25r2metaG_FD_186024 | JGI IMG/M metagenome (GOLD analysis project Ga0255351, IMG submission 186024) | Peat soil microbial communities from Stordalen Mire, Sweden - H.B.S.T-25.r2 | ecosystem: Environmental > Terrestrial > Soil > Wetlands > Peat | place: Sweden: Norrbotten County, Stordalen... | reverse complement strand
CCATTTTTCGCATTTGTTTGCTAACCTTCTTCATTGGCTGGTCTCCTTTTAGCACCTCGAGTGCGCTGCGTACAGCTTAGCTGCTCGCGAGACCAGCCGTCTCATCCCATCTGTAGTGTGGACCTCCTGGTCCACGCTTGTTTCTTTTCAGGCTCGCTCTTCTGCAAGGCCTTTGACCGTGTAATCTTGCATCTCCCACCCAAGCCGCAAAAACAATTCCGCGGCGAGGGTGGGGCATCGTGATCTTCCCTATTTCACGGCATTCGGATCGAAGATGATCTTTGAGGTCGAGCTGAAGCGGCGGAAGCCGTGATAGGCGATCTCATTCAGGTCTGTTTCGTGGCGGCTCTTTTTGGTTGTCACCTGCGCTCCAATTGGAAGCATATAGTCATGGTTATTGATCACAACATAGTCGTAGTCAATGCTGGTCGAAACTCCCTGGATGGGGAATTTGAGCGGTATATCGTCTACCACCTGCGTGATGCGGCGAACCGTCCGGGTTGCGCTGTCGATGATGACCTGGCCATGGTAGCCCACGGTGATGACATCCACATTGCTTCCGCGAAGGTGGAAGGTGGAGTTTTCGCGGGCCACGCGATAGTCGAAGACCTGGACCGTCCCGTCCTCGAGCATTCCGGATTCCTTCCATTGAAACTCGGCTTTTGAGACGGGACGGAAGAGGCCCGATAGTGCGACGCCAAACTCTCCGGCCGAGACTACACCTCGTGGACTTTTCGGAATGTCTTGGCTCTTGGAACCGTCTTGCTCCATCTCCAGCAAGATTCTGTTTTCTTGGTGATTGAAATACGTTAGAAGTTCGGTGAACTTGTCTTTATGTTTCCATCCGCTTGTGCCATTCGGATCGACATGGGAGAGGGACCGGTCGGTTACCTGTTCGCACATGAAGTTGGGCAGTGATTCCTTGTAGGCCATCGCATACTTGGTTGCATCGGCCAGAATGGACTTGATCTCTTCCGGTGTGGGCTGGCCGCTGGGGTTGGGCGGGAAGGTGATCTTGAGCGGCCCCTTCGGAGCTTCTGGAAGCGTTGTACTGCCCGTTGCGGCGCTCTCGCTTTCAGGAGCCGTCGGGCTGCCTGCGAGGGTGAAAGAGGTGCTGGATTCGGAGGTTTTTCCACCTTGGCTGAGGATGGTTTTCACCTCGTAGAGGCCGTCCTGGGGAGGGCTGATCGAGAAGTTAATCAGATACGAAGAGAATTCCTCCCCCTTCTCTGAGTGCGTCTGCATCGGCTTGCCACCCAGCGGCTGGCCATTGAAGAAGACCTGGAGCGAGATCGAGGCTTCCTCCGGCGCGTGAAGGTCGGAGTGAACGGAGAAGAAGACCGAAACATCCTTGGAATTCGGAAGCAACTGGCCGGAGAGATTGGGAATCACGCGGGTATTTCCATGGCGCAGCGGCTCGGAGGGGTCGTCCTCAGGGTGAAACGACTCGGTATTGCGCACCAGAAGCAGATTGCTCAGCAAGGGCGTTCCTATAGCGTTGGGAACTTCAAAGGACACGCGCTGCGCGCCGCTTTTGCCGCTATAGTGATCCGTAACGACAGCTTCCAGAATGTATTGCCCCGGGGGCAAGTTGAAGTGGCGGACGAAGCTGATGACCCCGAGTTTGTCCAACTCCGTCTTTTTTGCGATTCTGCGCCGCGGAATATCTTCGCTGAAGCGCTCGATCACTACGCCCGACTGGTCTTTGACGACCGCCAGGACAGAAAGACTGGCGATGGAAATCTCAGTGCTGGGGTCGTCGTGAATCTCCAGGCTGGAGTAGGGGGTTTCAATGACCACCGTGCTCACTCTCCCCTCCGGCTGATCGCCCAGGTCCAGGATGGCGGCGTGGAAGGGCACATCGGCGGGCAGCGGCGACTGAGTGAGAATCTTCAGCAGCGGCATCTCGAAGGGTTGCGGCGCGGCTTCGGACCCATGGTGCGGGGGCACAGCCATATAACCGGACTCGGTGCGAATCTTGAGTCCCGCACGAAGAGGCTTGACGCCGACTGGGCGGAATTTTCCGTCGTACTCCTTGATTTGGGGATCGTAGGTGGCCACATAGTAAGTGGTCATGTCCTGAAGAATCTGGTCCAGCGACTTCTGCAAGTGGTTGTGGTTGAGGTAGTCGCCGCCAGTTCCCTGGGCCAGGTACTTCATATCGTCGTTGTTTTTAGCATTTTCAATGTGCCCGAGGTAACCGTTCATACCTAACGCGGAGATCTGGCCGCTCATGCCGGTTGCAGAGCCAGCAGATCGAGCAGCATTGAGGGTAACGCCCGCGGTCGAGAGTTCTCCCTGGCTGCTCTCGTGCGCATTATTCTCTGAGGCATTCACGTCAACAATATAGATGCTCTCTCCGGCCTGGTTGGCTGATCCGACGATCGAGCTGATGGCCTCTCGCGTCCGCAAGTCAACGTGCTCTCCCAGAAAGGAAGTGAAAAAGATGATGGCTTTTCTTTGGTTGACCTGCTGCTGCGATTGCACCAGCGCCAATAGATCCGCCAAAAAAGGCCGGATGTGCTGATTCTGCGCAATCGTGCCGGAGTTTTTGAGGGCGGCATACAACGTCTTAGCCAGAGCGCGATCATTGGCACCAGCGGCTTTGCCGGAGGGAGCAACGCCGGTCATCGCCTCGGCAATCAGTTGTTTTTCCGACTCACTGACGGCGCTTGTGTTCAAATCCTTGGCGGGCCGGGTGGCTGCCTCGACGGCCTGCGTCAGTACATTGCGATCCGAGGTAAATCCCGTCTGAAGCCGCAGCCGTCCCTCGACGCTCAGCACGGAAAAAGAAAAGGTTTTCTCCGGAAAAACTTTGAAAACCTTCGCCGCTGCCTCGCGGGCGTTCTTCATGATCGCGGGATCGGTTTCCAGGAGTTGCCCGGCGACCGGACTGGGCCGGTCAAAGACCAGCGTGATCAGGCTTTCGCCCGGCTGCTCCTTGCTGACCAGTCGAAGGCTTTTCAGCGGGACCGGAGCGCCGTTATCGGTGACCGCAACCTCTCCCTGCTTCAGGTCGAGCACCGGCTTGTTCTTCTTGTCGTGAACCACCAGATCGAGGCTAACCTCATCGACATTCACAGAGATGTCCACGGGTTGACTCGCGGGTTGCGCCGGTTTCTGGGCGCAAGCCCAAGGAGCCGCTGCCACAAAGGCAAACAACGTTAACAGCAAAACGTTGATCGTCCGGCACTTGAAATCATCGAGATTCACACAAAACTTACTCGTTTCGAACACGGTTTCTCCCAGTTCGTGTTTGGAATTGGATCGGCGTTCTTCGAGAAAGCAGGTCATTTTAAATTCCTGGCTTCGAGAGGATCTTTAGTAATTGGCTTCTCTATATGATCGATGACTATCGTATCAATAGGAGCTATCGTAGCGTCAAGTTTGAGTCCCATCTGCTGCTGGAGTGCTGCGGAGAGCGGAGGCGGTTGGTTGATGCTGCTGGATGGATGGGGGATCGCCGCGCCCAAGGCGTGAAACTGTGATTCGTCGGGCGTCCAGTCAAGGGTGAATTTATATCTCCCTGTGAGTCCGGTCCGATCAATGACCGGGCGATCTAATACGACGAATTGCAGGACAGAGGCAAAGTCTTGCATCGATCCATTGTTGACTTTTAACCTGCCCAAGCCCCGTATGTACAGACCTAGCGGCTGATTCGGGCCTTCCGCGCTCTGGACAAGTTTCGGGCTGCTTCCGGCTTTGTTCAGCGCATAGACCGAAAGCTCTTTCTTGTCGTGATGAAGGCTGAATTTGAAGCTCCCGGCAAGCAGCTTCCGCACCAGGCTCCGCAACTGACTGGGGCTGGGTACGCCTTCGCAGCTATATTTTGCGGTGATGTCGAATTTGTCTTCATTCATCCACGCCGGCGCGCTGATCAGTTGCTTGGGATGGACTTCGTAAGCTAATGTAATCAGGTTGCTCAGTGTAGTGTTCATGGTCAGCAGGCGCCCCTCCTGGACATTGAGTCCTTTGTCCGGCGTCTTCGGATCGCTAAGCTTGATGGAGGCAGTCACGATGTCGGGATCAGCATCGGCGTCCATCGGCGGCTGGGGCTTTGGAATCTTCCAGGCCGTCTGCGGCGTCGCGCGGCTGAGGGTTAAAGGATGCACGAAAGAGAGCTGGTTCAAGCTACCAGTTATCGACATTCCATCCGAACTCAGTTTGCCCTCGAAGACGGCACCCATCTCAGCGAAGGAAATCTTCACATTCGCGCCATCCAGCGTGATGCTTGAAACAGGTAAAACGGCTGCGCCCTGGTCGATGGCGTGAAAGATCCCGTTATACTCGCCATTCTTCGCCTTGGAAATCTCGAAGACCCCGCGCAGGTCGAAGCCGGTGTGTAGCGTACCCTGCCATGTGCCTGCAAGTCCCAGCATTGATGGATGTGCCTCGGCTTGCTTAACGTGCACCAAGCCGAAGACAACCGGGACTGTGATTGCAACGGTCGCCATCAGCGCGATGAGTAGCTTTCGGCCAAGATCGAGATTGCGCGCCGACTTCCCGGTCATGATGCGGACGATGCGGCGCTTGAGGTCCGGTCCCGCAACTCCCGCTACGCAGGCCAGCGGCGATTCAATGCAGAATTTACAGACGTTCAGGATGCTCTCGGCGTAGACATTCGCCTCGTTGCCCGACTGTAGGACAACTTCGTCGCAGGCCTGTTCGCGCTCCTCCAGGAGGCGGCTCTTGATCCACCACACGGCGGGATGAAACCAGAAAAGTGCTTCCACCAGCATGTGAATGGCTGCGGTGAGATTGTCGCGCCGACGGACATGGCAGATTTCGTGGGCGATGATGGCGTCCAGTTGCGCCTGCGTGAGACGGCCTTCGATGCCCTGCGGCAGCACAAGCACAGGGCGGAAGATACCGAAGATACCAGGCTCAATCAACAGCGGCGAAGAGAGTACCGGTACTTCGGCCAACAGCGCCAAGTGCGAAGAAACGCGGAGAGCGGCACGAATCTGCAGCCACCCGCGCAGCCATGAAAAAAGAACTCCAAGAAAGCCGCACAGCCAGGCCACAAGCAGAATCACGGGCCAAAGATGACTCAGTGAGGTTGCGGCCACCACGGCCTCGGGCGTTGCGCTGGAAAAAGAAACTGCAGCAGGCGCGGCAACCGGCGAAAAGGGTAAAGTGATCTGCTCCATCGCCGCTGCCAGCATCGGTCTTTGAATGGGAGCAGCGAAGACCGAACGAAGTGCTTCTCCGGCAGAGATGAGAAGTGAGAATGGGATCAGATATTTGACCGAGGCGATCATCCACACCCAATAGCGCATTCGGGCATGATTGTTGCGCAGGCAGAGGGAGAGAAGCCATGCAATCCCGGTCACGGCCGTTGATTGCCAAAGATGGTTGGCCAGGGCCGCGGTCCAGGAATCGTTCCAGAATGTCGGTAGCATCATGGCTGCATCTCCTTGCGGGAAAGAGTGCGCAGCATTCTCTCGGCATCCTTGACATCTTCAAGAGACAGCTTGCCTGACTCGATCAGGTGCGCCATGACAGGCTGTGCGCGTCCTCCAAGGATGGCCAATAAATCATCCACGAGCCTTCGCTGCGCCGAATCACGCGAGATCGTTGCGGCAAAGATGTGGAAGTTGCCCACTTTCTTCACACGCTCGACGACTCCCTTCGCTTCCATTCTGTATACAGTAGTCTGGATCGTTGTGTAGGCGGGCTTTCGCTTTTCCGGAAACGACTCCTGAATCTCGCGGATCGAGGCATCGCCTTTTGCCCAAAGCGCCTCCATAATCTGAAATTCAAGTTTTGACAGCCGTGGCTCGGACATTCCGCGCTCCTATTTCTGTAGTAAGAACTACTATATCTGTATGCGTACTGTCAATCGACCTGATTTGCCACCCATACGGATGCCTCTCGCTTTGTATACGAGAAACAATACGTTGAGACTTAGACAGGAGAATTTCGGCACATGTTAGGTCGAATTATTAGAAAAAACTGGCTTGTCCGGTTTGAGTTCATCTGCTTTCAAGGAGTCTCTATCTTCATTGTTTTGTGTCAATTTCAATAGCTATTGACAAGTCTATTCAAACCAAGCGCATGAATACTGTCTCGCAATGTGAGATGCAGGGGCTGCGGGAGCGAGAAACGTAACCTGTATTGGAAGACCACCTGAGTCTAAATAACCTATTTTTTGGACAAGCTTCCAACTGCGGAATCAATCAAAGGATTGACGATCTGAACCGCACCGTAGCGAACCATGTTGGACATATGTTCGGAGTACAGGACGGAGGCTCCAGAACGCGCTGCGGCCTCCAGGATCAGAGCATCCGCAAAGGGGACTTTGTGCCGCAGAACCAAGTCCAGCGCGTCCTGGATCGAGACGGGAGTGTGGGAGACCACTTCCCATGTGGAATAATCGCGAATCAGCAGGCAAAGATCTTCGATGGGTAGTGGATTTGCGGCATTATGACAGAGTTGAACGCAGAGTTCCTCTATTACCCCGGTGCTGATAACCCCCCATCCGGAGGTCCAAAGCTGCTCCAGAAGCATCTGCGCTCGCAAGTGTTTAACGCCCGCCGAGCGGTCATGCGCGTAAATCAGAATATCTGTATCGACAAAACACTTACCGCTCATGCAGTTCACCCCGCGATTGAGTGGGAGTCCAGCGTAGGTCGTACCCCGCGCGCAGGCGTGATACGGCGTTGCGACGAGCCTGCTCGTAACCTTTGCGCTCGTTGATGGCCTGCTCCAGCCGTGCCGCCAGCAATGCGCTGATCGAAGAACCTTCCTCGGCGGCCAAAACACGGGCCTCCCGCAGCAGCTCTTCTTCAATTTTTAATGTGATGTTGGCTTTCATGATCGCGCCTATTTACGTGTAGCACTAGTTTACGTGCTAAAGTCGCGGATATGCAAGAACGATTTTTCACGATTTTTAGTTTTTTTGATGACGGGATGGGCCAACCAGCAACCTCCGGCGGAGGCAAATAGGCTGGCAGATTGCTGGTTCCCATAAATAAAACGGTTGAGCTAGGTTCTGGAAGCCGTTCCCGCTATCCTAAGTGCAAGCGCCGCCTATATGGACCTCTACGAGAAAATTCGCACTCTCCCCACGCAGCCCGGCGTCTACCTCTACAAAAACGCCGAGGGCGTGGTCATTTACGTCGGCAAAGCCAAGAACCTGCGCGCCCGCGTCCGCTCCTATCTGCTGGAGTCCTCGCAGGCCAACGCCAAGACCGGTTCGCTGATGCGCGAGGCCGTCGATCTGGAATACATCCTGGTCGGCACGGAAAACGAAGCGCTGGCTCTGGAAACCAACCTCATCAAAGAGCGCAAGCCACGCTTCAACATCCTACTCAAGGACGACAAGAGCTACCCCTACGTCAAGCTCACCCTGCGCGACCGCTTCCCCAAGGTCTTCGTCACCCGCAAGCTGCTCAAGGACGGCGCGGCCTACTACGGCCCTTATTTTCCCTCCAGCCTGGCCTGGCGCGTTGTCGAGCTAATCCATCGCAGCTTTCTGATTCCCAGTTGCAAGGTCGATCTGAACCGCTACCACCCCCGCGCCTGTTTGCAGTTCTATATTCACCGCTGCCTGGGCCCCTGCGTCGAGGAACTGACCACTCCGGAGATTTACAAAAGCGCCGTCCGCGACGCGCAACTGCTCCTCGAAGGCCGCCACGCCGAGTTGGAGCGCACCCTTGCCGCCCGCATGATGGAGGCCGCCGAGGCTGAGCGCTTTGAAGCCGCCGCCAAGCTCCGCGACCAGCTCGGGACCGTGCAGCAGCTCCAGGAGAAGCAGCGCGCCGCCACCGCCGAGATGGACGACGATGCCGATGTCTTCGGCTATCACTTCGAGGACGGCTCGCTGGCCGTCAATCTCTTCCACGTCCGCGCCGGAAAGATCGTGGACCGCCGCGAGTTCTTCTGGGAAGATCTGCCTGAGTTGCTGGAAGCCGCCACGCCGGAAGATCTAGATCAGCCAGAAACCTTGGGTGCCCCTGGTCTCGATTTTGAGATCAGGGATACTACAAAGCTGGGTGCCCCATCCATTCCGCGCTCTTCAGCGGAATGGGTGGGAGGCCACGAACCCACACATCGAGAACCGAATGAAACTTTGGGTGCCCCCGGTCTCGATTCTGAGACCTGGGAGACGACAAAGCCCGAACCCCACTTCCACGCCGGCCAACTCTTCGCCGCCCTCCTCAAGCAGCTCTACATCGACCAGCACTACGTCCCGCGCTCGATTCTTCTGCCGGCCGACTTCGACGACCGCGAAGCCCTCGCCCATCTGCTCACCGAGCGCACCGGCCATCGCATCGAGATTGCCGTCCCGCAGCGCGGCGAAAAGCGCTCCCTCGTCGATCTGGCTGGCCAAAACGCCAAGCAGTCGTACATTCAGCGCTTCCGCGTGCTGGAGCCTTCGCGCAAGGCCATTCAGGAGGCGCTGGCCGAGGCGCTGATGCTTGCCGAACTGCCCCACCGCATCGAGTGCTTTGACATCTCGCATATTCAAGGCGCGGAGACGGTGGCCTCCCTCGTCGTCTGGGAAGACGGCAAGATGAACAAACAGCTCTATCGCAAATTCAAAATCAAAACCGTCAGAGGCGTGGACGACTTTGCTTCGATGCGCGAAGTCATTCACCGCCGCTATCGCCGCCTCCTCGACGAAATCAAAGCTGCGGGAGATGTCGGTCAGTCGAAGAACTTGGGTGCCCCATCCATTCCGCGTTCTTCAGCGGAATGGGTGGGAGACCATGAACCTCAATCCGTCTCTGTATCCGATACTCTCGCGGGTGCCCCAGATCCCGATTCTGGGACCTGGGAAGCCACCAAAGCCCTCAAACACAAGGAACCCGCCTCTCTCCCGTCCCTGATCCTGGTCGACGGCGGTCTCGGCCAGCTCCACTCGGCCGCCGAGGCTCTGGAATCCCTCGGCCTCACCACGCAGCCGTTGGCCTCCATCGCCAAGCGCGAAGAAGTTATCTATTTATATGGCAACGAAGATGAGCCAATCGTCCTCGACCGTCATTCGCCGGTGCTGCACTTAGTCCAGCTCATCCGCGACGAGAGCCACCGCTTCGCCGTCGGCTATCATCGCCAGCGCCGTGCCATGCGCGACCGCGAATCGGAGATTCTACTGATCCCCGGCGTAGGCCCCCAAACAAGGCAGCGTTTGCTAACTCACTTCGGCAGCCTGCGCGAGGTGCGGGAAGCTACGGTGGAGTCGCTGACCGCCGTCGTCCCCCGCAAAACGGCGGAATCCATCTGGCGGCATTTTCATGGAGCGCAACTGGCAATCGAATAGGCATACAAAATAAACATCATTTGATGCTATGATTGATGCCTGGAGGTTCCTATGCGCACAACGCTTGCTCTCGATGACGATTTAGTCGAGCGCGCTCAGGAGTTTACGGGCATCGTCGAAAAAACGGCCTTGGTGCGAGAAGCTCTCAAGAGGTTGATTCAACACGAAGCCGCGAGTCGGTTGGCGGCCCTGGGCGGCACCATGCCGGAACTCGAAGACATTCCTCGTCGCCGCGCCGTCAATCTATGATTCTTGCCGACACTTCTGTTTGGATCAATCATTTCCGTTCGTCTCATCCAGAGATGCAGCGCCTCCTTGCGCGCGACGAGATTGCAATGCACCCATTTGTCGCCGCCGAACTAGCTCTCGGCTCGCTGCGGGACCGCGCCCATACACTTGCTTTTCTCGATTGGTTGCCCCAAACAAAGGTTGCGCAACTCAACGAAGTCCGGCAGATGATCGAGATTCACACTCTCTACTCGAAAGGCATTGGCCTCGCCGACGCGCATCTCATCGCATCTTGTCTTTTGACGCCGGGAATGCAACTGTGGACAAGAGACGCCGCACTACAAAAGGTAGCCAAGACCCTCGAAGTTACCTATAACCCGGCGTAGGCCCGCAAACAAGGCAACGCTTGCTAACTCATTTCGGTAGCCTCCGCGAGGTGCGGGAAGCTACGGTGGAGTCCCTGGCACCGTAGTCCCGCGCAAAACCGCAGAGACGATCTGGCAGCATTTTCACGAATCGCAACCAGTTGAATGACCTAATACTTCACGCTGGACATGGAGGGAGCAGGGGCTTCAGGCCCATGAAAAATGGCAGATCCACCTGGCCTTTAGGCCCGGAGCTTTCCGGGGGGTCCATTATTGATACCATAAAGTCCTGGTAGAGAAGTTGCAATGAGCCACAAGAGCCTTGACCACTACACTTATCGCGTCACCTGGTCGCAGGAGGACGGCGAATATCTAGCCCTCTGCGCGGAGTTTCCTTCGCTGAGCTGGCTGGCGGCGACTCCGGAGACGGCGCTTGCCGGGATTCGCAAAGTAGTTGCCGATTCCGTGGCCGACATGATTGCCAACGGCGAAACTCCTCCTGCTGCGCTGGCGGAAAAGCGATACAGCGGCGAATTTCGCGTACGCATTCCTCCGCAAGTGCATCGGGCACTGGCTTTGGAAGCAGCCGAACAAGGCATCAGCCTGAACCGTCTGGCCAGCGCCAAGCTGACTGGGTAGGGCGTCGGATGCGCTTATGCGCCGCGCCGAGCGCGCACAGCGGCGGCAAGCTCTTGCAGCAGCTTGTGCGTCTCCGGCCAGTCGATGCAGGCATCGGTGACGCTTTGGCCGTAGACCAGCGGCTGGCCGATCTTCAGCGGCTGCGCGCCGGCGATCAGATTGCTCTCGATCATCGCACCCATAATGCGCTTGTCTCCGCCCGCGATCTGCCCCGCGACATCGTGGCAGACAGCGGACTGGCGGCGATAGTCCTTGCTGGAGTTGGCGTGGCTGAAGTCGATCATGATGCGCGCCGGCAGGCCTGCCTTTTCCATCTGGCGGGCGGCCTCGGAGACGCTCTGGGCGTTGAAGTTCGCCGTCTGGCGCCCGCCGCGCAGGATCATGTGGCAATCCGGATTGCCCGCCGTGGCGAAGATGGCTGACTGGCCCAGCTTGGTGTGGCCCAGAAAGGTGTGCGAGTGTGCGGCGCTGAGAATGGCGTCGATGGCGATCTGCACGTTGCCGCTGGTGCCGTTCTTGAAGCCCACCGGGCAACTGAGGCCACTGACCAACTGGCGATGAAGTTGGCTCTCCGTGGTGCGTGCGCCGATGGCTCCCCAGCCGACCAGCCCGCCGGTGTACTGGGCGGAGATCATATCCAGGAACTCCGTGCCCGTGGGAACGCCCATCGCGGCCAGATCGAGCAGCAGATGGCGCGCCATGCGCAGGCCGTCGTTGATCTTGTAGGACTGATCGAGGTACGGGTCGTTGATGAGGCCCTTCCAGCCGATGGTGGTGCGGGGCTTCTCAAAGTAGACGCGCATGACAATGCGCAGATCGGCGCTGAACTCGGCAATCGCACCCTGGAGCAGCGTGGCGTACTCACGCGCGGCTTTGGTGTCGTGAATCGAGCAGGGGCCGACGAGAACCAGCAGCCGCGAGTCCTCGCCGTTGAGAATGGCGATGATCTCGTTGCGGGCGTCAAAGATCGTCGCCGAAGCGACTTCCGAGATGGGGCGCTCCTCCTCCAGAAAAACGGGAGGGAGAACGACGCGGGTCCATAGAATGCGAATATCTTCAGTATTGCGGAGCATGAGTGGTTTTCCTCGGGGGAGCGCGAAGCGTTCATCGAGCCGCTTGCAAAATTGTCTTCAATTAGCTTCTTGCAATCAAATTAAAGTTTTGCAAGAAGCTCCCTCTTTCAAATTTATCAGCCGAGGGCGGAAGGCGTTGAGGAACCTATGAATGAGTTATTGTTTTGAAAGGGCACGACTTCAGAGGCTGCAGAAAAACTCAATAACTAACCTGTTTTGTAACAAGGGCACGGCTTTAGCCGGGCCAATAAAGCCCATAGAATCAACAGGGCGTTAGCCCCTGAGGGAATGCTGAACTGCCAAATCTGTTTGCTCCGGCCTGTATATACGTAAAAGAACATTTTGCCGCAAATCCCCAAGCGAATCTCCTCCTGATTGCGTCTACCTTCATGACGGGCACGCGGGCGCGCAAGACATAAGGCGCTGGCAGGCGTTAGCCTGTAAACGGGTTCCCGGAAACGACGGCGCGCCCATGTGCGGCGCATAAGGAGCGGTGATGAGGATTGGAAGCTGGATCGGTTTTATGGCGGCGGCAACGCTTTTGGCGGGTTGCGGAGACTTCTGGCAGGCGCCAAGCAACAGCACCACCAGTTTTACGCTCTCCCCCAGCGGCAGCATTGTCGTGGCTCAGGGTTCCAGCAACACTGAAACCATTACCGTGACGCCGGGGAGTTCGTTTACCGGGACCGTAACGTTGAGCGACACGATGACCGGTCCATCAGCCGCGACCAGCGCCACCGACCCTACAATCACCTATTCTTCTTCATCGCTCACCTTCAGCAGCACAACCGCGCAATCCCCCACACTGACTGTGGCCGCGAGCTCCTCCACGCCTGTCGGAGCCTACGAGGTCACCGTCACCGGCGTCTCTGGCAGTGTGGCGGCATCCACCACCTTTTGCGTCGCCGTGGGGACAACCACCAGCAGTTGCACCTCGACCGCAGCTAGCGGTGTCTTCTATGTGCTGAACCAGACTACCAATCAGATTGCCGCGCTTAGCATTGCATCCGGCCAACTGACCACGATAGGCACCTATACGACACCCACATCAACGCCTTGGGCCATTGCCGTGGCTCCAAATAAAAATTTCTTGTATGTGAGCACGAATTCTGGTATCTACCTTTATTCGATCAGCTCAACTGGCGCGCTGACATTGGGGAATAGCGGCACAAGGATTTCTCAAGATCAGACTATTTCCATGCAGGTGGATGCCACCAATACCTGGCTGGTTGAGGCTGTCACCGGTACGGATCTGCTCTACGCCATCAATATCAATTCCACAACTGGTGAACCAGCCGCTGCCAATGAACAGGAGCAACCCTTTACACTTTCTGCGGCCACGCCTGTACAATTGGCCATTTCCCCTAACGACTCCAGCTCATGCACCGACTGCTATGTCTTTGTAGCCATGGGGGATGGCGGTACAGAAATCATCAACTTTAACCCTAGTCCCAGTGGCGGGAACCCATTTGGAGCCTACGGAAATCAGGGATTGATCAACACCTCCATCGGGGGCGCGAACACGGTGGCGGTGGACCCGACTAACCGGCTGCTTTACATTGGTGAAACATCTGCAACTACCGGTACTCAGACGGGCGGATTGCGTGTCTTTAAGATCGCGAGCAATGGAATTACCGAACTCACCAGCGCGGGTTCTCCTTATACTACAGGTGGGACCGGACCCAACTCTATCCTGCCTTCATCGGATGGTAATTACGTCTATGTTGCCAACAAATCGGTCGGCGGCAGTAGCAGCGACAATATCTCCAGTTTCTCAGTCGCTTCCAATGCAACTGGACTCACGTCTATCGGCACGATTGCGGCCGGCCCCACTGGCGTTATCGGCCTGACTGAAGATTCAACCGGCAACTATCTGCTTGCAGTGGACTTTAGTGGAAGCCCAGACCTTCAGGCCTACAGTATGAGTTCCGGTACACTCACATCCGTTTTCACTGGCAAAACTGGAACAGATCCCGTCGGTGCTATCGCTATAGCGTCTATGCCGTAGCCGCCAAGAACAAGCAGTTCTAAACGAGAAGAACAGCAGTGCAATTCCTCCCGGCAGGGAGGAGACGAAAATAGCCCAGGGTGAAGCGTAGCGCAACCCTGGGTCAGCTTTCGACCGAGAGATTTCCGCCCTGGAAGGGCGGTGTGAAACTCCTGCATAATCGCTGGATTCAATGATTCATCGTGAGCGCATTCGTTCCGCCCCGCTGGGGCGGATGACCCTCTTCTTACCCTTTACCCAGGGTTCCGCTGCTCTTCACCCTGGGCTATTTTCGAGAGCTCCCTCCGGGAGCAGACTGATGGGAATGGGATAGCTCATGAAAGGGTTTCTATTGAATTGCCGGTAAGAAACAGACGTAGATGGTCAAACGCCCGGATTCAATGAATTCGGGCGTTTGCTATGAGCTTGCTTGTTGGCGGATTTACTCGGCCTGTGCTTCGGCCCCATTGGCTGCGCCGTTGCCTTTGGGGCGGCTGGCGAATTCGGCTTCGATGCTCTGGATGACGCCGCCTTTGGCCGACTCGTAGGCCACGCGGATGCCGTTATAAATGGCGCGGTCGTTCGAAGATCCGTGACCGATGATGCAGACGCCGCGCACACCCAGCAGATGAGCGCCGCCGTACTCGCGGTAGTCCAGGCGCTGGCGGAATTCGTTGAAGGCCTTGCGACTGAGCAGCGCGCCCACCTGAGCGGTGACGGTGCGGGTGAGCGACTCGCGCAGCACCTCGCGTACAAAGCGGCCCACGCCCTCGCTGGTCTTCAGCGCCACGTTGCCCACAAAGCCGTCGCAGACAATCACGTCGGCCAGACCGCTGAAAATGTCGCGCCCCTCGACGTTGCCCACAAAGCGGATGGGCAGCGCCTTCAGCAGAGGAAAAGCCTCGTGCGTCAGGTCGTTGCCCTTGGTTTCTTCTTCGCCGACGTTGAGCAGCCCCACGCGCGGCGAATCGATCTTGAGAACGGCGCGGGCATAAATCTCGCCCATCACGGCAAACTGCGCCAAGTTGTTGGCTTTGCAATCGACGTTGGCACCCACGTCCAGCAGCACGCAGGGATTGCCCTTGGCGCTGGGCATTGGCGTCGCCAGAGCCGGACGGTCCACGCCGGGCAGCGCGCCCAGCACCATCTTGGCCGTGGCCATGGCCGCGCCGGTGTTGCCAGCGGTGACAAAACCAGCTGCCTTGCCCTCGCGCACCAGCTTCAGGCCGACGCGAATCGAGCTGTCCTTTTTAGTGCGGACGGCGTGCGCCGCCTTCTCTTCCATGCCGATGCGTTCGGTGGCGTTATGGATGACGATGGGCAGATCTTCATCATCGCCCAGAGCTTCGTCCAAAAGATCGCGCAGCTCCGCCTCCGGACCCACCAGGTGGACCCGCACGGGCAGAGCTTTGCAAGCGAGAATAGCCCCGCGAATCTCCGCTTCCGGAGCTTTATCGGTGCCTACAGCGTCAAGCGCAATGTCGATGAGCATGGGCGAAGGCTACTTGGCTTCTTCCTTGACTTCGACAACGGCGCGGCCCTTGTACTCGCCGCACTTGGGGCAGGCGCGATGGGGGAGCTTCTTCTCGTGGCAGGCGGGGCACTCGGAGACACCCACGGCGGTTAAAAAGTCGTGGCTGCGGCGGAGTGCGGTGCGGCGCGTCGAATGGCGTCTTTTCGGATTAGGCATTTCAAAATTCCTTTCAAATCGCACGCGCCATTTCGTTCAACCGGCATTCAACTGCACATTCCGGCTGCCTTGCGGCGCGAGCAGAGCGCCCTCAATCTCTTTGGGGGCTTTGATTCTTGGACTCAATCTGGCTGCGTAAACCGGCCAGCGCCTCCCAGCGGGGGTCGCTTGGACCCACATCGCAGTTGCAGGGCTGGCTGTTGCGGTCTGCTCCGCAGCGCGGACAAAGTCCCTTGCAGTCGGGCTTGCATAATGTTTTGACCGGCAGAGACAAAAGCACCTGCTCGCGCAGCACATCTTCAAGCGAAAGACCGTCTCCTAAATAATAACCGATTTCCGTCTCCGGCGCAGTAATCGACCGTTCGGTGGCCTCGGCATCGGCCGCCGACGGGCGGAAGATCAGGTCGTAGTCGGCGCTGAGCGGAATCTCGACCGGCTCAATGCAGCGCGCGCAAGGCACTTCAAAGCGCCCGGCAAAGCTCCCCTTGAGCCGGATGTCGGCCACAATATCCCGCGGCCCGCGATGCTCATGAATGACCTCGGCGCGTCCTGTGGCCGCCAGCGGTCCCTTCTGCACTGCCTCTTCGCCCAGATCGACCGCCCCCGGCGCAACCTCCAGGTCAAAGTCAACCGGCTCCCGTTCCAATTCGCTTACGATGAATTCCATGCTATGAGCCTACGACGCGTGCATCCCGCCGTCAATGATCCTCCCCGGTAGCGCGCATCGGGCCAACGCATCTCAAATCAATCCGCAGATGCGCCAATTGCAGAGGCAGGAAGGGCGAATGACGCCGAATCAAGGCAATAACAAGAAAAGGGACCTAACTGGAATTCAGGACGCTGCAGGAAGGGTACGAACATATAAGTGGTGGCCAGAGACGGGATTGAACCGCCGACGCCGGCCTTTTCAGGGCCGCGCTCTACCACTGAGCTATCTGGCCCCAGGGCAAACTTTAATCAGTATATCAACTCCCGGTTCCCCCGCCAAATACGGCTCAGAAACTTCCGCGCAAAAGTCCCGTATGCTCGTGATTTCACTGGCAGAAAGCCCTCTTTATGCTGACTAATGCCAATCCCAACGAAGCAAGGGACCCCGCTTCGAGCGGAAGCGGCGCTGATTGGGAACCCTCTTGGGTCCCCCAGGCTGTTTAGCTTGGCCGTGTATCAATGTAAGTTATTGATTAATATGGTCGGGGAGAGAGGATTCGAACCTCCGACCCCCTGCTCCCGAAGCAGGTGCTCTACCAGGCTGAGCCACTCCCCGAACATGGGTTGTAAAAGCGTATCTTTGAGGCGCGGCCTGACGCATCTTGCCCCCTGATTGCGCTTTTTCAAGTGTAGCAGAAGAATGAGTGGCTGGGGTGGCCGGGAAGCGCAAACTTTACCTTGCCCTGCGCGCGCCTAGCAAACTCAATAGAGCTGCAAGTTGATGCGCCGACTGTGGAAACCATCAAGGCCAATAGCGGCCGCTGAAACGGCAAACGGCGTTTTGCACCTGGAAGCGGCTCCAGCTTTGGTCGCCTATACCGATCCGACTCACATCGTAGGGATTTGTCTTTCCTGGCAGATTTGTTCCGCCATAAAAAGAAAAGGCCGCGCGATAGCCTGCCTGGCGCGCCAGATTTTGCGTCGTATCCGAGAAGCTGGTCCGCGCGCCCACCGGATAGGCAAGTACATCGGTAGCGATACCAATCTGCTCCGTCAAGATCGATCTAGAATTGGAGAGCTCTTCCAGTTGGCGCTCCGCTGGCAGTTGGCTGAGCAGATGGTGCGAATGGGTATGAGAGCCGATGGCCATGCCGCCGACTATCATCTTGCGGGCCTCATCCCAATTCAAAAAACGCCGCAGCGTTCCGGGCGGGGCGTCACCTTGGGCCGCCTCCGCCAACTCCTGAATAAACTGATCGGGGTTGGAGTTATTGGGTAGCTTGTAGAGCTTCAGAATCGCAATCAGGCTCTTTTCCAGGCCGAGATGATCGAGATCGACAGTCAGGTCAGACGGATAGTGGAGCGTGAATTGGCGTTTGCGCGCCGTCCTTACCAGATAGGCGATGCGGTCCCACCAGGGAATTTCACAGGAGCCAACCATGCTGGTGGCCAGAAAGAAAACACCTTGTGCGCCATGGCTGCGGAGGATAGGATAAGCGATCTCATAGTTATCCAGATAGCCGTCATCGAAGGTAATCAGGATGCGGCAGCGGCGGGTCTTATTTTTCTCCGTACCGTCAATAAAGGCCAACGCTTCATCGAGAGTGACCAGTGAGCGGCGGCGCTTCAAGTAGGCGATTTGATCGTTGAACTGATCGGCGGTGGCGGAAAAGACACCGGGGTCGAAGAGATCGTCGGCGGCATTGCCGATGCGATGGTAGTTCAGAACCAGAAGGGAATCGCGCGCCGGAAGCCGCGAGAGCAGGAACGCTGCGCCGCTCCAGAGCAGTCCGCGCGCCAGCAACTCCCGTTTTCCACCGAAATTCAGACCGACTGCCATCGATCCTGATTATAGCGGAGGCCGAATAGGGGCTTTGTTGCGATATTCTTGCAGCGAATAAGCCAACAGTTCTATTTCCGGCCTTGGGTGAAATAGAAAGTGGCTGCTGAGCCGAAAAGTCCGGAAAAAACAGGAATCCACGTGTTGAAAACGCGCGACACCTCTTCGATGGAATTCGGCTTGTTGTGGGCAAGGCAGGCAATCAAGACAGTGTGCGCGACAAAGGCACAGAACAAGGCTGCAAAAAGCAGCAGGGCCAGTTGCTTGGTTGCTTTGGCGCGGTGCTCTTCGGGCGAGAATTCTGGACCACCCGGAACGCGCTCAGGACTATCGACCGAACCTTCGACAATCTCGGGGCCTTCCCCTGCCATCGCTCTAGGGCTATCCACTTCTTCGACAACTGAACCATCAGGCGACGATGTACTCCGATCCAGAAGTTGATCGGAATTGGATTCCGGAGGCTCACTCATTGGGAAACTCCTGCCGGTTTTACTGACGACAAGAATGGGAGCATGACCTCACGCTGCCTGCCGTTTCTTTCCACCAGAAGAATTCCATTGTTCCTTTTGGTTTCCTGAATCGTCCACTGGAGGAGACGCAGGGACTGGCGAATCACCTCGGCGCGGTTACTCGCTCCTGTGAGAGCCTTCAGCTCATCCAACTCGCCAAGCGCGTCTTCCGTAAAATCAAATTGCAACCTTGTCTTAGCCATAGGAATTCATCTCTCCGTCCATGACGGGTTTATCGCGTTCCCGCATAGGGAACGGCTGCGTAAAGCTCTCAATCAGAGCTACTTGTTCTTCGTTCTGTTCAAGCCCCAAGAAGGTTATGCTATCAACTTCCACGATGGAGGAATCTGAGAACTCGGTTGTTCCTGCAATCTGAATCGGCAGCAACGTACTACCTCTCTTTTGTTTGGAATGATCCTGTGAAGGTTACTCATCTTGTTTTCCTCTCTCGGTTAATCCTGGCTTTCGCTTTGAGGTCTGTTCAGACCTGAATAGAGTATTACATGAGTATATTGTGAGTGCAAGATACTCTTCATATACTCATCCAATTCTCTTTTAGTTTGGCAACTCGCCGCCTGATCTCTGCCCCCCGCTCCCTGTCTTGCGTTACCCTAAGACAATATGGGCCGCATTCGAGTACTATCCGACCAGGTTGCCAACCAGATCGCCGCTGGCGAGGTGGTGGACCGGCCTGCGTCTGTGGTCAAGGAGCTGCTGGAGAATGCGCTGGACGCTGGGGCCAACCGTATCCGCGTCGAGGTCGAGGCGGGCGGGCGTAAGCTGATTCGCATCAGCGACGACGGCTGCGGCATGAATCGCGACGATGCTCTGCTGGCCTTTGAGCGCCATGCCACCTCCAAGTTGCGCACGGCCGACGATCTGCTCTCGATTGCCACGCTGGGCTTTCGCGGCGAGGCGCTGCCGTCGATAGCCTCGGTGGCCCGCGTCACGCTTGAGACGGCGACCGGCGAGGAGAGCGCTGGAACCCGCGTCGAAATTGCAGGGGGAAAGATTCTCCACGTGGACGACGCCGCTCTGCCGCGCGGCACCACGCTGACTGTTGCCGATCTCTTCTTCAATACGCCTGCCCGGCGAAAGTTTCTGCGCGCTGAATCGACCGAACTGGCGCACGTAACGGCGCTGGTCACGCATTACGCCTTGGCTCACCCGGAGAAGCACTTCGAGCTACTCTCGGCGACACACACCATTGTCTCCGCGCCGCCGGTTGCTCGGACCGCCGAGCGGATCTACCAGATTTTCGGCAAGGATACGCTGGCTTCGCTGCTGCCTGTAGCCGCCGAGTTGCCGCTGGAGCGCGTTGGATTGCCGGAGCCGCCGCCGTGGAAGAAAAATCCGGACGATCCCGAGCGCGTGCCCGGCGTTCTGCGGCTTTCCGGCTTCTACTCCAAGCCAGAGCTGCAAAAGCTCAATCGCAATTCGATCTATATCTTTGTCAACCACCGTCTTATCCGCGACCGGCTGCTGCTGCACGCCATCACCGAGGCCTATCGCAACGTGATTCCGCCCACGAGCTTTCCGGTGGTGCTGCTCTTTCTGGAGATGCCTCCTGAAGAGGTGGACGTGAATGTTCACCCGGCCAAAACCGAGGTGCGCTTTCGCCAGCAGAGTGTGATTCACGACTTTGTTCGCGACAGCCTGCGTACGGCGCTCATCAAAGCCCGGCCTGCGGCGGGATTTCTGGCAGCTCTGGAATCCGCGCCGAACGCCAGCTCCTCGCTGATGCCGCCCTCCACTTCGTCGCTTCCCGGTTCGTCGGAGAGCGCTTCTCTGCAAATGCCCGACTCCGACCCGGCTGCATTTCAGACCGCTCACGCCGATGCAGAACCCTTTCAACTGACGCCGCGCGTGCCTACGCCGGTTCCTGGAAGGCTGGATTTTGCCCCTCAAAGCGTCAACTGGCAAGACCAGCAGGCGTGGGGCGAGGCTGCCGCGGCGCTCTTTCAACCGGCCAGTTTACCGCTAGCCGCCGATTGCTCTCAGCATTTCGGCACAGTCGCCGACACCGATACGGCGGCAGAAACGGCTTTGGTTGAGGCCGAGCGGGCTGCTTCCAATTTGAATCATTTGGGTGCGCTGCGTCCGCTGGGACAGTTGCGGGACTCTTTCATTCTGGCCACGGGCGAGGATGGATTGTGGATTATTGACCAGCATGTGGCACACGAGCGCGTGCTTTTTGAAAAAATTTTAAGAGATCGTCAGGTCGAAAAAGTAACTCGCCAGAGGTTACTAATGCCGATTACTATTGAACTCAAGGCTTCGCAAATGGTGACCTTCGCGAAGATCGCCGACGAGTTAGAAAGCAATGGATTCGAAGTTGAACCCTTTGGTCCTCAAACACTTGCGGTGAAAGCCTCGCCGATTGGCCTGGAAGGAGCGCCCTTGGAGAAGATGCTGACCGAAGTGATCGATCAATCGAGTGAAGATTCCGAAGAAGCTAGCCATAATCATGATCTTACCGCGATTCGAACGCGTATTGCCGCCTCCATTGCCTGTCACTCCGCTATTAAGGTTAACACACCGCTCGACCCGGCACGGATGGAGTGGTTACTTTCGGAATTGGCTAAAACGAGTCACCCAACCAATTGTCCCCATGGACGTCCAATAGCTTTGCTGTATTCTTGGAAGGAGATCCAGCGGGCCTTCCATCGAATTTGAATTGGGAGGAAGGTGGCAATCCTCCCCTTAGGGGACGGGGTTGTCCGGCGCTAGCGCCAGCCTGGAAGCGAGGTTTTTCTTTGACATCGGAACAATTGGAAGCATCGCGCATCGAACGGATGCGCCTGGACGGACGTGGGGTACTCACACTTGAGGATGCCCGGACGTGGATTGAGGAGACCGGATTATGTCTCTTCCTGCCCAAGCGGCAGTTTTCCTCCGCGATTGCGCCGTCCTTTGTTGAGGCTGTCGCGGGCAAGCGCGAGACCACCCCAGACAACATTGCCTTGGCTGAAGATTTACTGGTGCGCCTGGAGACAGACGGTGTAGCAGTGCGTCTGAATCTGCTCGGCCTTCCCGGCGAAGCTCCGGATTTTGTGGTCGCCAGTTGGGTTTTGCCCTACGTTTATGCCCTGCGCGGAGACCGTGATTGGCGTCGCACTCCGCAACTGACCGGTTCGCGTCAGGTTTCGCAGTTGGCCGTCGAGGCCTACAAACTGCTCGAAACCGGCGACACGACCCTGACCAAGCTGACTCATGCGCTGGGCCGGGAAGTGACCGAGACCGCCGTTCTGCGCGCCATCACCGAGCTTTGGCAGCAGTTGCGCATCATTCCTGTTGTCTCTGCTCCCGGGCAATCCGCTGAGTGGCAACTGCTCCGCACACGTTTTCAAAAAGCTATCGCCGAAGGCGCTTCCACCTCGCAGGTGACGGCCATCTCGGTGCTTGCTTCGATCTATCTCCAGGCGGTCATTGCGGCTGGCATGGAAGAGGTCGAGATCTTTTTGGCACCGCTCACCGCCCGCAGCAAGGTGCGCGAAGTTCTCCGCGGCTTGGTTGCAACGCGGCAGGTGCACACGCTCTCAATGGGCCACGCACCACTCTTCTATGTGGCCGGCACGCTTCCTGAGTTCGCCGCCCCACCCTCGCTTTACGCCAGTTCCTCCATGCCCGCTTCTGCTTATTTCATGCGCGGCAGCGAATTCGAAGAGGAGTTACCGGAGGTTGCGGCAGCCGAGGAAGTTATTCCGGAGCCGCCCGCTCCCGCCATTCCGGAGCAGATAGTTCCGCAACCGATAGTTGAAGTGCACGCACCCAGAATCCCGACCGTCCGCAAACCGGCCCCCAGCCAAAAATCCAGTGCCGCACGGCCGCATTTCAGTCGGCCGGCACCGCATTCCCGTGATCGCAAACCGGCGCAATCCTCCTCGGCAAGCCGTCCGGCACGACGCAGTGCCTCCGATTCCCGGCCAGCCAATGCGCGCGCAACGAGTGGCGGGCGCTCCGCCTCTCCGGCGCGCTGGAGCCCCAAAGCCGCGGCAGAATCGAACGGAAAGCGCGCTGGCTCTTCAGCAAGCGGAAACAATGGAAATGGCGCAAAGAGCAGCGGCAAACCTGAATCTCGCACCAGCAAGTCGGCTGCGCCGTCCTGGAGTGGGCGCAAGGCAAGCGGCCATTCGAGCAGCGCGCCCGCCGCTGGCAAGTCCAGCGCAACCTCACGCAACGGCAATGGCTCCGCACGACCCACCAGCGCCTCTCGCAACGGTCGGAAGCCGCTGCTGGCCGTGGGCAGCAAGGCTGGAGCCGCGAAGCGCTTCGGCTTTGCCGCCCGGCCCAAACCAGCAGCCAAAAAACGCGGATGAACGTGAACGAAACTTCTGTCCCTCCCCCTGATTCCCCCCGCAAGATCGTCGTCGCGATTGACGGTCCTGCGGGAGCGGGAAAGAGCACCATTGCCCACCATTTGGCGCAGCGCTTTGGCCTGTTGAATCTGGAAACCGGAGCCATGTACCGCGCCTTTGCCCTTAAAGCGTTGCGCGCGGCGGTTTCTTTGGACGACGCAGCGGTGTTGGAGCGGCTTGCCGCCCAGACCTCCATCCGCCTGGAAGCCGGGGCCGAGAGCGAAGGCAATCGAGTTCTGCTCGACGGCGAAGACGTAACTGGCATGCTTCGCAATCAAATCGTCACCGACGCCGCCTCTCGTGTCAGTGTTCTGCCTGCGATTCGCGCCTGGCTGGTCCGTTTGCAGCAGCAGATGGGCGCTGCGGGCGGGGTGGTGATGGAAGGCCGCGACATCGGCACCGTCGTCTTTCCGCAGGCGCAGGTGAAGATCTTTCTGGACGCCGATCCAGAGGTGCGCGGCCTTCGCCGCTACGACCAGTTGGGACCGGCTCCCGCCGTCCAGCCGGATGAAGTGATCCGCGACCTGCGCACCCGCGATGAGCGCGACCGCAATCGCGCCGATTCGCCGCTCCGGCCCGCTTCCGACGCTGTTCTGCTGGATTCCACCCACCTGACACTGGATGAGGTTCTGGCCTCGGCCGAGGCAATCGTGGCCGCCAAGCTTGCCCAACTGGCCTGATTCTTGCAGACTTCCATCCGCGAACACTAGAAATCGCAAGCGTGGACCCGGAGGTCCACGCAACAGCCGACCGGGAGGTCGGCGCTACAGGCTACTTTTTCGTTTCTAGCATCAAAAGCCTCTGGCGCGCTTGCCACTCCTGATTGGGATATTTTCCCGCCGCCGCATCCAAAAAATGATGGTAATACGTTGCTGCTTCTACCTTTTGGTGCAAAGTATCGTATGCCGTCGCCCAGAGAAAATAAGTGGACGGGACTTCCGGAAGATATTTTGACCGCATGGTGAGAGCGTGGAGCGTGACCGCTGGCTGATTGGTGCGCGAGGCGGCAAAGGCTAGACCGGCCCAGCCGTCGGCGTTGGCTGCGTCCAGCCCTGTGGCCTTGCTGAATGCGACAAAAGCCTCAACGAATTTCTGTTGTCGGGTCAGATCCTGGCCGTGGGCCACCAGTAGATCGGGATCGTTGGGGGTGATTGCCAGCAAGGTCTCGTACAGCTTGTCCGCTTCCGCGAATCCGCCCGCATCATCCAGCACCTCGGCCAGCATCCGCGTAATCGGCACGTCCTTGGGGTGGGCGACGTGCAATTTTTGCAGCAGAGGCAGCGCCTCGGCCTTGTCCTGGGCCGCCAGCACGGTGGCCAGTTGCGCCGTCAACGCCTCATCCTCGGGCGCTTGCGCCAGCGCACCGCGCAGCAGCGTCTCGGCTTCAGGATACTTTTTGCGCGCAATCAACAGGTGAGCCAGCCCCGCGTTGGCCGGAGCCGATTTCGGATCTGCTGCCAGAACACGGCGATAGGCAGATTCGGCGGCATCCGGCTGACCTGTTTTGTCGGCCAGTTCGGCCGTCAACAGCGTATCGGCCGTGGTCTCCGGTGAAATTTTCAGCGCCACCAACAGATCCTTCGACGCATCGGCTGGAGCGTTGTCAAGATCGATCCGCGCCAGCGCACGCCAAACGCGCGCCTTGCCACCAACTCCGGCCTCACCTGGGTCCAACTGCGTCGCCGCAACCAGCTCCGGCCTCGCTTCATCCAGTTTGCCTTGCCGGGCCAGCAGCAGGCCCAACTCCACGTGCGCCTCAAAGGAAAGCGGATTTGCCTCCACGGCGCGCCGATATAGCCCTCCTGCATCTTCCAACCGGCCCTGCGCATCCGCCACGTAAGCGGCATCAAAGAGCGCCCGTGCATCGGTTGGATGGGCAACTAGCCACGGGTTCAGCTTGGCCTCGGCGTCACTCCACTTGGAGTTTGAGATCGCGGATTCCGCATCGGCCACCTCGGCAGAGACGGGTTGCGGTGCGGCAGAAGAAGTTGTCACCGGCGCATTGAATTTTTGCGCAGGAGTTTGACCTGAAACGGACGTTGAGCCAAAGATCGAGAGCAAGAGCAACACAAAAAGAGCTGAGCGCAACACGGAATACCTCACTCCCTAGTTTACGGGGGTGAGTGTGGCCTACGCAGCACCGATTGGATTTTATCGAAGCGGAGAGCAGCTTATGACTACAGTTGTAGATTGCAGAGAACGGAGGGAGCAGGGGCCTTTAGGCCCCTGAAGGAGTGGAAAAATGAAGGGCCTTTAGGCCTGGACCTTTGTCGCTATTCCATAATTCTCATCAGATACGACTGTAGTATCAGCCCAGATTGATCGACAACAGTGACGTCCACCAGCCGACGCGCAGGCCATAGTAGCGCCAGCCCAGAAATGCGCCCGCAGCCACCACCAGAATCAGCAGGATCACGCCGATCCAGCGCAGGCGAAGCTCAATCGCATTGCTTTGCTGGATGCGCGCCTTGCCGACATTGGAGGCGAACTCTACCCAGCCGCGCTCCTCCTCCTGCATCTGCCCGCTGTCGATGTACGCTCGGAGAAACCGCTCCGTCCAATCCCCTGGGTCCAGCCCCACCGCACCCGCGTAGCCGCGCACGATCCCCTTGTTCAGAATCCCACCGGGAAGCAGACGAAACTTCCCCTGCTCCAGCGCCTCCAGATGCCGGGAGCTGATCTTGGTAACCGCCGCGATTTCTGTCAGCGCGATGCCGCGGGAGATCCGCTCCATGCGCAGTTCTTCACCAAAGTTGCTCATCGTCAACCAAAATACGCTTCGAGTGCCCTTAGATCTTTAGAAAAGCTCAAGGAGATTTCCACATTCACAATAAACCGGATCACCGCCGTGGTCAAAGAAAAACTGGCTTTCTCTTTTCTTTTCAGGAATTATGGGATTCCAGACCAGAATGGTACAAATACGCAACTGCCTTTTCTGCTCCGCGCGGGGCAGACAGTTAGCGTCCGCCACGCTGCGGCTTGCCAGCCCGGAACTGTTACCCTTGAGAGCGAGAGTTTCTAAGTGTTTTTGCCTCGGAGCCACGATCCAGAATGAATAAGCTCATCTTCGCCAACCTGCTGCACCGGCCCATCCGCTCACTCATCAGCGTGCTGGCGGTGGCCATTGAAGTCGTCATGATTCTGTCCATCGTTGCCATTTTCATGGGCATGTTGAACGATCAAAAGAATCGCACCAACGGCATTGGCGCGGATTTGGTGGTGCGTCCATCGAATGCGAGCTTCATGAATGGCGTCAGCGGCGCGCCGATGCCCGCCCGCATTGCCGAGGTCTTCCGCAAGATGCCGCACGTGGCCGTGGCCTCGCCCGTTATCACCAACTTCTCCATGACTGGTTCGGTCGAGATTCTTTACGGCATCGATTACACAAGCTACAACGCCTTGAAGCCCTTTACCTGGGTTGCGGGCGGACCGTTCCAGGGACCGAACGACGTCATCATCGACGATATATGGGCGCGCAAGGACGGCGGCCACAAGGTCGGCGATACGATCGAGATTCTCAACCACCCCTTCCGGATCTGCGGCATCGTCGAGAATGGCAAGGGCGGACGCCGGATGATGCCCATTTCGACTTTGGGCGAGTTGACCGGCAATGACGGCAAGGCCACGGTCATCTACGTTAAAAGCGATGATCCCGCCAATCAGGAAGCCATCCAGCAGGAGATCGTCGTCACGCGCGGACTGGAAGGCTACCACGTGCAAACCATGGACGAGTTGCTCTCGCAATACACGCCCGCCAAATTTCCCGGCTTCGACAAGGCGCTGAGCGTAGTCATCTGGATCGCCGTCATCGTGGGCATTCTGGTGATCTTTCAGACCATGTATACCGCTGTGCTGGAGCGCACCAGGGAGCTGGGCATTTTGAAATCGATGGGCGCTTCCAAGACGACGATCGTTGGCGTGGTGCTCCGCGAGTGCCTGGTGCTGGCGGTTGTGGGTATGCTGCTGGGCATTGCGGCCACATTCGGTTTGAGAGAGTTTCTGGACGTCAGGTTTCCCGGCTTCAGCTTTGAGCTGACTGGGGCGTGGGTCATCCGGGGCGCTTTGATCGCTCTGGGCAGTTCCATCTGCGGCGCGCTTTATCCGGCCTGGATAGCTGCCCGCAAAGACCCCATCGACGCGCTGGCTTACGAATAATATTTTCGTCCTTTTTGACACTGGATTCCCATGTCTCGATTTTGAGACCTGGGAATCCAAGAACCTTAACCACCTGATTCTTCATCTATAAATAAACTATCTTCCGCGCCTTTTTTTTGGCGCGGACAAGCCGAAGGCACTGCCCCATCGCAGGTGGCTTGTACACTGAAATCGTTGCACAGGATTCATCGATGAAAAAAACTGCCGTCGGCCTTTACGCCGCCCTCACTGTTGCCCTCATGGCTTGGGGCTTTTACCAGGCCATCTACGTCGCTCCCGACGAAGCCACAATGCACGAGGTGCAGCGCATTTTTTACTACCATGTGCCCTCGGCGATGGTGGCCTTCCTCTTCTTCGCCATCTCGATGGCCGGGTCGATTGGCTACCTGGCCTTCCGCCGTAATCAACCAGATCGGGCGCAGGCCGCCGACGCCTGGGCGCTGGCCGGGGCCGAGGTGGGCGTGGTCTTCTGCTCCGTTGTGCTGATCACCGGGCCGATTTGGGGCCACCGCGCCTGGGGCATCTGGTGGACCTGGGACCCGCGCCTGACCACCACGCTTGTGCTCTGGCTGATCTACGTCAGCTACCTGCTGCTGCGCCGCTTTGCCGCAGAGCCGCAGATGCAGACGCTGGCCGCCGTGCTGGGCATCTTCGGTTTTCTCGATGTTCCCATTGTCTACATCGTGACACGGCTGCCGGACTACCGCGGACAGCATCCGAAGCCAGTCTTCGGAGGCGGGGAAGACTCCGGCCTGGACCCGGCAATGCTGCACGCATTTTACTGGAACGTGTTGGCCTGGCTGGCCTGGGGCCTGCTGATTTTGGCGCTCCGTTATCAGGTCGAGCGCAGGCAACAGAAGATCGCCGCCGCCGAAGCGCAAGCGGCCATGGACGCGATTCTTTAATCGCATTTTCACTGTTCCTGTATGGTCATTTGGTTTCCCACCCATTTCACAAAGAACGTGAAATGGATGGGGCACGGAGCTTCCTTAGACCACCAGAGAAAATGCTCAAATGGCAACAAGATTTGACCAAGACGGGGAAAAGATGGATACAAGAGCTGTTCTCGACCACCAATTTTTAGTCGCCGCCTACGCCATCACCTGGACCATCCAACTGGGCTATCTGCTCTGGCTTGGCATTCGTTGGCAGGCGCAGAAACGCCAGACCGGTCGCGCCGGAGATATTTTGCGCTAGTTGTCGACTCCAGTGTGAACAAAATCTCCGTTCCCCATCCACTGTGCGTTCTTTGCACAATGAATGGGAAACCACGAACCTCAAGCGAGCGAAAAGCGAGCGGCTTGCCGCACCGCAGGTGCTCAGGCGGCGTTGTCGATGCGGGCCATCATCGGTGAACTCAACTGCTGGCGCAGACTGCCGGCCAGATCAGCGACGACGCGCATTCTTTCAGCGGCGGGCGCTGACATTTCGTTGCCGTTGAGCGCCAGTTGGGAGTGCAGCAGCAGGCCAGCGACGGTGGATTTCAGCTCGGTTTCAATGGCTGCGGCGGCTGCGCGGCGGGCCAGCGACTGCTCCCGCTCCCGGCGATGCAGCGCGGCGCGAATCTCACGGATCAGTCGCGTGGCACCGGCGAGGGCGAAGTTGATTTGCAGCGGGATAGCCAGGCTGGCGTGCTCCCAGATAGTCTCCGCCGAGGCCGGGTCGCACTCGGCCATTGTTTCATCCAGCACAACGGCGGCAAATTCGCGGCGGCGCAGCGCGGCCAGCGCCGCCTTGCGTCCGTCGGCCACTTCGACCTCCATGCCCAGTTGTGCTGCCACCACGGCGGCGCAGTTGCGGGCGCCTTCGATTCCGGTCACAATCAGAATGCTCATTCCAGACTCCTCATGAATGCCACTGGCCGGATGTGCGGCTCTGGGCGGGTGTGCGGCTCCGGGCCAGATTTTCTGGCAGGAGCGTTGGGTATTCCCGTAATTAACCTATCGGCGTGGTTGGTTCCGGCTTGAGTCCGGAGGGATCATTCTTCCCGAAGCGGGTCGGCGATGCCGTATTCTTTCAGCTTGCGGTAAAGTGTGGTCTTGCCGATGCCCAGCAGCTTGGCGGCTTGCAGCTTGTCGCCGTTCAGCGCCCGAATCGCTCCCAGGATCGCCTGGCGCTCCATGTCGGCCAGCGTCGTCAATTGCTGCTGTGCTTCGCCCTCGGCGGCCTGTTCTCCGGCCACCACCGAGCGCCGCGCCTCCAGGCCCTGCTGCTGAAGCTGCGTCGGCAGGTCGCCCAGATGCAGAATCGGACCGCTGGAGAGCGCGCAGGCCCGTTCGATGGAGTTTTCCAGCTCACGAACATTGCCCGGCCAGTCGTGGCGCATCATGGTGCGTAGCGCCTCGTCGCTCAGCGTGAATTTGGTGCCATGTTCGCGGCTGATCTGATCCAGGAAATGTGCGGCCAAGAGTGGTATATCCTCGCGGCGGTCGCGCAGCGCGGGCAACCGCAGATTGACGACATTCAGCCGGTAGAAGAGATCCTTGCGGAAGGTACCCTTTTCCACCATCACCGCCAAATCACGGTTGGTGGCGGCGACGATGCGCGCCTTGATCGGTACGCGATGGGTTGCACCGACCGGCCGAACCTCCTTTTCTTGCAGAGCGCGCAGCAGCTTGGCCTGCAAGTCGAGCGAGAGTTCGCCAATCTCATCCAGAAAAACCGTGCCGCCTTCAGCCGAGACCAGCAATCCGTCCTTGTTGCGGTTAGCCCCGGTGAAGGCCCCTTTGACGTAGCCGAAGAGTTCGCTCTCGATCAGCGTCGGAACCAGAGAACCGCAGTCAACCGGCAGAAAGGGCTTCTGTGCGTTGGGTCCGTAGGCGTGAATAGTGTGCGCCACCAGCTCTTTGCCGGTGCCGCTCTCGCCCAGAATCAGAACCGGATGCGTGCTCTGCGCAACCTTGGACAAAATGCGATAGAGCTTCTCCATCTCGCCCGAGCGGCCAATCATCGCGCCCAACCCCTGCGAGAGGCGTAGACGCTCGCGCAACTGGCGGGTGGCGTTATCGGTAACCAGGCTCGATGCGGCGCGCTCCAAGACTGTCGAAAGCTCGTCGATAGCGAAGGGCTTGGCCAGATAATCGCTGGCGCCGCAGCGCATCGCCTCGACGGCCGAATTGACCGAGCTGGAAGCAGTCATCGCAATCACCGCCGTCTGCGGGTACAGCAGCTTGACCTCGCTGACCAGCTCCAGCCCCTGGTTTGAGCCAGCCGGAAGATTGACCAGCAGAATGTCGGTCGTTGAACCGCGCAGCATTCCGCGCGCCTGGCCCAGATCGCCGGTGCTCTCGACCAGATAGCCCAAGCTGCTGGCAATCTCAGCGCAGGCCGAGCGCACCGCCGTGTCGGCGTCGACCACCAGCAGATGCAGATGCACCGGCTGCTCAGCGAGTTGTTGAGGAATAAAATCCATGACTCTGGTATTCAGAACTGTCTCAAGCATTGTAATCGCCTCACGTGCAAAAAGTTAAAAATGAAGGATGAAGGTTGCCGCTGGCCTATCGTTTCGCGGCCAGCGCGCCGCAGTGCAACGCCTCGCTCCTTAATGGGAGCGGACAGGCAAATCGATCTCGAAGCGGGCTCCGTTGGGAACCAGGTTGGCGACATGTATGCTGCCTCCAGCAGCTTCGACGATGGAGCGCGTAATGAAGAGGCCCAGCCCGCGATGCCCTGCTTGCCTTTCGTTCTGGCCAGTTGAACCGTTGACGCGGATGGAGTAGCCGGAGCCGAAGATCTTCTCCAGAGCCTCGCGGGGCACTCCCGGCCCGCTGTCTTCCACGGTGAGCGTCAGGCCCCCGGCAACACCCTTGGCAGCCAAGCTCTCCCGCAGGCCCAGCCGGATGCTTCCGCCCTCGGGCATCGCCTCGGCGGCATTTTTTACCAGATTGACCAATATCCGCGTCAAATCCTCGCTGGTCAGCCGCACCGGCAGCGCGCCGCCTTCAACCTCCAAGGTCAGAGCAATCGAGGGTCCAGCCAGCGCCGCCAGTAGATTGCGGCTCGTTCCCAGCTCCGCCGCCAGATCGTTGATCGGCGCGGCAGGCATCAGATCCCAACGGTGTATGCGGCCCTGCCGCGCGGTGCCGGGCAGCTCTGCCCCGTGCTGATTGGCGCTGGAGGCATTGCCGCGTGCATCCAGAGCCACCAACTTCTCCACCAGTCGGCGGCTAGCCGTGGCCACCAGCCGCAGTTCGCTGCCATAATGATGAAAGGCCGGATTCAGCACCCCCGGCTCCTCCAGCAGATCGCAGTAAAGCCCCAGCGCGGTCACCATATTGCGCGCATCATGAGCCACCTCAGCCAGATTCTCGCTCTCGCCGCGCAGATTGGAGAGCGTCTCAACCACCGTTTCGACCCGCCTGCGCTCGGACCTGACTCCTTTTCCTTCAGCCGCGTTGAAGGCCGCCAGCCCGGCCTCTGTTGCGCCCACCGCTGTTTCGGCCAGTACCGCCGCTGCCAGCCTGTCTGCCTCGAATCCCGTCGTTTGCACCGCTTGTTGCATGACCGTTTCCTTTCCTCGCCCTTGTCCCGAACGCCGGATTCCAGGATTCTCGCACTGCGTTTTCCTGTCTTCCCATTCCTGCTCGACTGTCCTCGGTTGTCCCTTTCTATTACACGCGGCGTGCCAAACCAGAACGGGAGGATTAAGTTCCTGATAAGGGAAGTGATTAACCTCCAATGCATCCAGACCACCTTCGGGGCTGATCTGTGGAAAACTATCCCGAAATGGGACTAGAGTTTGTGCGGATTTAATACAACACTCATTATTTCAATGAGATAAATAGGTATTCCGCATCCGGGCGGGCAGATTAGCGGATTCCCATCCTGGGATTGGAGAGCGTTAACCACTTTGACGCCCTCCCGTTACCCCCGTCCCGTACAATTTCTCCATGACAGTCTTTCGCCCCGGTGGCCGCACTCCGCTCCAGCTTCGTCCCCTCACCCTCACTCCCAACTTCGTCCAGACCGCCGAAGGTTCCGTTCTGGTCTCGCTGGGCAATACGCGTGTGCTGACCAACGCCACCATCGAACCGGGCGTTCCCAGTTGGCTACGCAACTCAGGCCGTGGCTGGGTGACGGCGGAGTACTCCATGCTCCCCCGCGCCACCCTCACCCGCACTCCGCGCGAGAGCGAGAAGGGCAAGATTGGCGGGCGCACGCACGAGATTCAGCGACTGATCGGCCGGAGTCTGCGCTCTGTTGTGGACATGAAGGCTCTCGGTGAGCGCACAGTAATTCTGGACTGCGATGTGATTCAGGCCGACGGCGGCACACGCACTGCGGCGATCACCGGCGCAGCTGTGGCGCTGGGACTGGCGTTGAAGGCCCTCGTCGAAGCCGGAACGCTCAAAGCCTCGCCCATGAAGCAACTGGTCGCCGCGACTTCGGTAGGCATTGTTGGCGGTGCCTTGTTACTCGACCTCTGCTACGAGGAGGATTCCCAGGCCGAGGTGGATATGAATGTGGTGATGACTGCCGACGGCGGCCTCATCGAGACGCAGGCCACAGCGGAGAAGGGTTCATTTTCACGGGCGCAGCTCAACGATCTGGTAGATCTAGCCGAGTCAGGCCTCAAGGAGATCTTCGCCGCGCAACGATTGGTGCTGGGATAGTTCAGCGGCAGGTAGGGATCTCTTCTCCGCGCAGGCACCGGGCGCGGGTATCTGGTCGAGCACAGGCCGGTGATCTACATTCTCTCCAGTGAGCGCGATCTGGTTCCCGCCGAGGGTGTGCGTCAGAAGGCTGGGCTACTGGCGGTCGGCAATCCGGCCTTTGAGCAGGCCGGAGATACTCTGTCTGCATCTGTCTTGCGGGATGCGAATATCAGTTGTGACGCCCCAATGAATAACTTTGCAAGACGCTTTACGGAATCACGTTACCGGCCCACGACCAGAATCGTAAAGCTGCCCGGAACAATCGTTGGCCTTGGCCGTGGAGTGTCAGCCGTCGGCGCGGGCCGTGGACCTAGGACAGCGGCGGGCAGGTAGATGCGATCCGTAACGGCGTCGTAGGTCATGGTGCGTGCGCTGGCCTGCGTGGGTAGCGTCTCGAT
>Ga0255351_1000146_pt1 | contig 33059 bp, 27 predicted proteins | sample HBST25r2metaG_FD_186024 | JGI IMG/M metagenome (GOLD analysis project Ga0255351, IMG submission 186024) | Peat soil microbial communities from Stordalen Mire, Sweden - H.B.S.T-25.r2 | ecosystem: Environmental > Terrestrial > Soil > Wetlands > Peat | place: Sweden: Norrbotten County, Stordalen... | reverse complement strand
GAAGCTGGTTCCGTCTGTCAACTCAATCTGGACGCGCGACCCGTCGCCGGTGTCCCGGTGAATCCTGAGCAATTGAATTGTCTTTCCTGCCACTTCCGGGCAGTCGATGAAATCTGTGTTCACAGATGCTCCCTCCTCTCTTATTGAATCGTATCCTTCACACCCCGATGCAAAACCAGTTTCGATGAATTTCCCGTTATCTTTGGCCTTTCACAGCAGCGCACAGAGCGAGAGCAGTCCATCGAAGGAAACTCCAATCAGGACATTATCACACTCATCGTGTGTAGACGCATAGTGGTCAGGCTTCGAGCATGGAGAAGTGGCCCCACACTCCGTTAAGTCTCGATTTGGCTCAAGGTTGCGGCAACTCCGCGACGAGCGGGGCTATTCCCAGGAGGAACTGGCCGAGCGTGCCGGGCTGCACCGCAACTACGTCGGCGGCGTCGAGCGCGGCGAACGGAACGTGGCCCTTGAGAACATCGTCAAACTGGCAAAAGCCCTTTCCGTCAAGCCGGGCGAGCTGTTTGTAGATTTTTCGTAATCTTTCGAGCAGGTCAATGGACAAATCGCCGTCCATTAGGACGATTTCGCCAGTGCGTCAAAAAAGTTGTGAGAACGCGCGCCTTAGTCGTCTACCGTGTACCGTAGGAGGCGAGCGCGATTGGCGGAGTACGCAACGAGCGTTTCTCCGCAAGGGATGTCTCCCCGCAGGGAATTGACAGATTAGCTCGTTAGCTCATAATTGATATGCGGTCAAGCAGAACATTTCAAAGCGCTCTAGGTGCGAGAGATCATGCATATATCCGAGTTGAAGATCGAAGGATACCGGGCATTTGGGGCCGAGTCCGTTGTGATCCTAAATAAAGGACTCACTGTCCTTGTAGGAGAGAATGGGAGCGGTAAGAGTTCTGTTATTGATGCTCTGCGTCTTCTGCTACTCGAAGACGAGTATGGGCGATCCGGTGTGTCGTCTTCCGATTTCTATCGTCCCATTTGCGAACCAGCTTCTTGCAGGGGTGCTGACCGAATTGCGATTCGGTGTCGGTTTAGTGGTTTACAGGAAAAAGAGTCAGTTGCTTTCCTGCCGTGGCTGGACGCCCTTGAACCAGACAAGGCATTGCTGAACCTGGTGATTGAAAACAAGCAGAATGATCGGGGAAAATTCAAGAGAACGATCTGGGGTGGTGCCTCATCCAGTGCCGTGTTTGAATGGGCACTGCTGGACGCAATAGATTGTATTTACCTTCCCGCGCTACGCGATGCTGAGGACAAACTCGGTGCCTATAAGGGGTCTCGTCTTGCGCGATTATTGAAGAATCTACGGGGCAATCACGCACCGGGTACGCTTCATCCACTCGAAAAGAAAGTTATTGCCTTTAACGATGAACTGCTAAAAGAAGATGCGATCAAGAAGGCGAACGACGGAATCCGTAAGTACTTGCGAGATTCGCTTGGCGCAGTAATGGGACAGGATGCGTTGATTCAGTTTTCTGAAATCAGCTTCGACCGAATCGTTGAGCGGCTCCGGCTCCTCTTCTATCCAAAAATAGCTGCACAAGGTGCGACGCATAAGCGAGACTTATTCCGAGAACTGAAGGAAAACAGCCTCGGCTATAACAATTTGCTTTATCTCGCAACGGTATTGGCAGAACTTGAAGGTGTCGTGGGTAACGAGACCCTCCACAAAGTTCTTCTCATAGAGGAGCCTGAGGCTCATCTGCACCCGCAACTGCAAGTGCGATTGCTGCAATACCTAGAGACGGTCGCAGAATCTGATCAGATGCAGGTAATCGTAACGACGCACTCTCCGGTGATCGCATCGTCCGTCAAACTGAATGCTCTCAATGTGCTCGTCGCGCAAGACGGAGCTACTCCGACCTCTGCCCCCATGGCGCACTGCCAAATGGAAGACCAGACACGGTTCTTCTTGGAGCGATGGTTGGATATCACCAAGTCTACATTGCTCTTTGCGCGCGGCGTGTTGATGGTTGAGGGTATTGCGGAGGCTCTCGTCATCCCAGAACTGGCAAAGATCGTAATATCACAAGACACGGCAAAATGTGCTCAGGGCGATTGCCTGAGGGATTTCGGCGTGTCCCTGATCAGCTTGGGTGGAAACTTTTTTCATCACTTCATTGAGCTATTCCGCTCGGATGAAAACAAACTCATCAGGATACCGGTCAAGGCTGCGTGCTTGCTAGATAACGATCCGGAAAATGAAGACGCTCCTACCCCTCAATCTCCTGCTATCGGCAAGAACCCCAACGGCGGTCTTGTTCAGAAGTTGGAAGATGATGAGTATTGTCGAGCATTTATAAACTTGAAAACGCTCGAATACGATTTGGCGCTAGAGAGAAACAACCTCCAGCGTATGAGTGGTGTTCTTCGTGATCTCATCAAAACCAATGGGCCGATTAAGCAACGGGCATCAGTCAGCGCAGCCAAGGACTGGACGGCAGTGAGCGAAGCAGAAAAGGCGGTAGAGGCGCTCTGGCTTTTGAACCACATCGATGGAAAGGGAGAGTTTGCGCAGGCGTTAGCATATGATCTTCAGCAGAAGCCAGAAGGGTTTTCAGTACCGCAGTATATTAAGGACGCGATACTGTGGGTGCTATGAGTGAGGTAGAGATCAAGAAGCGTGGCAAGTTGCTCGCAAAGCTTTCGAACTGCATCTTGCGGCTCGGCTCCTCATGGAATTGTAGCGAGATTGCACGCCTCACAATTGAACAACTGACCTTTATTAATCATCGTCTCAGTATCCCCAGTTATCTTGTGGCGTGCCCTGGGAGTGGGAAGACCGAGGTCGTTGGAATCAAGACTGTCTACGAACTCTCGAAATGGGCTGATCAACATTCTGGAATCGCAGTGCTCACATTTACTCGCAGCGCGGCAGATGCGATTAACCAGCGAATTATTGGTTATGGCGGAGCCCTTGTCTTGCGGCATCCGCATTTCGTCGGCACATTCGATAGCTGGTTGCATGGCTACATCTTTCAACCGTTCGGATATCGTTTTACAAAGTATGACGGTAGCTTAGGTGACCGGAGAATCAGAATCATTGATGATGATTCTAATGCAGGTTTCTTACATTCGTTCACGGCGCTGGTTGCCGGAAACCATGTCCCCGTTCTTCCCACATCGTTCTTCTTCGGCGCTCAGGGAAACCCGCAAACAATAAACTCCGCGATGGAATCGCTTATCATGGACCCGAATAATCTAGTCGCATTGAAGTGCTGTAAGAAGCGATTCTGGAAGGCTGGGTTCGCAACGTATCAGGATGCAGAATTCATTTCATGTCGCATTCTTGACGCATGCGAAGACATATCTTTGCGCATTGCCAAGCGATTTCCAGTTATAATCATTGACGAATGCCAGGATTTGTCTCCAGCGCAATTGATGCTACTAGAGTGCCTCGTCGCGAAGGGTGTCACCGTGCATATGGTGGGCGACTTGGATCAGTCAATTTACGAATTTCGCAAGGTCGATCCCACTCTAATAACGAAGTTCGGTGACCAATGCAAGATGCACCGGAGAATGCTGTCAAGTAATTTCCGCAGCAATCAGTCCATTGTGGATGTGTGCTCAAAGATCATACGCAGGGACGTTGCGGTTCGCGGTAATGGAACGGCTAGAGTCGTTCCGTCGTCTGTCTTGTATGAATACGACAATCTCGAAAGTGCTGATCTTCCCGGAAAATTCCGACAGCTCATTGACACGTTACGATTCGACCCGGGACAGTGTGCGATTCTGGCGCGCGGGAAGAGCACACTTTCAAAGATCACGCCGCAAAACGAAGGCAAGGGATCGCCGGTCGAGCTCTTTGCCTCGGCACTGAACAGCTTTTACGGGCTCAGTGGCAAAACCGACGATATGAAGGATGCACTTGAGCAGGCTGGAAGGGCAATATCCTATCTGGCTTTTTTAGGAAAAGGAAATCATCAATGGTACCGCTGCCCTGAGACTGTGGACAGCGCTATAGCGTGGAGGAGATACCTCTGGTTTGTTCTACAACGAGCGCGCGGACTGTATCCATTCGAGGAAAACGGAAACTCTTGCACTTGGTCCACATGGGCATCGAAGCTTAAGGGCTTCTTGGCGCAAGAGTGGCCGACACTTCCGTCAGGCGCAATTTCGTGGACTGAGGTGCAAGGGAGAATCAAGGCTCCGTCAGGTAGTGCGTGCAAACTTGTGTGTGATACGGTTTATCAACGTAGCAGTCTGGCTCGTATCCGGGTTACAACAATTCACGAAGCGAAAGGGGAGACTCTAGACGCGGTAGTGCTTGTTTCGTCACCCGACAAGCGTAGCAAGGGCGGACATTTTGAGCATTGGCTTGATCCATCACCGGGAAATGAAGAGCATCGGCGCTTTGCATACGTTGCATGTTCGAGACCTCGACACCTTTTGATTGTGGCCACTAAGAGGTTATCCGCAACACAGAGGGCGAGTTTGACAGATCTTGGACTAGTGGCCACTGCAGACCTCTCTGCGATCATTACGACAACCGGGTAGATCAATAGGTTCCTCGGTATGCACGAAATCGCCAATGCGCGTTTCCGCGACGGTCTCCTGGAAATGCGCATTGCTCTGAAGTAAACGGATCATTTCAGGCAAGGCTCATGAAGATTGGCTCGAAAAACGCGCGCAATTCTTCGACTACTACAGAGAGCTGCTCTGGAGCATCTTTCAATGCGGAGCGTTTCAGAAATGCCCGCCACTGTGTTTGCTTTGCTGAGTCGGTACCGAATTGTGGCGAGAGACCAATCGGCGTGGCATCGATTTCCATCTTCCGATTCTTGAAGGTTCGCTCAATAGCTGCGCGAAGCACAGTCTGGTCAAGTTCTGGATGGCGTAGAAGAATCCATATGTCGAAGTAGTCCTTCATACGGCTGTTCAGCATACGAAGCTGGACAAGCGCTTCCAGCTTTTCGGCGATAACCGTCTCGCGGGTATAGCCAAGCAGTGCAGGCGCGGGAAAGTCCAAAATCGTGGGATAGGCAAGCCGCTCCGGTTCTGGCGTCACCACATCGCCGAATCCAATATCGATCTGCATGGTCACGCGGGCCGCGTCGAGATGGCCCGTGAACACGGTACGAACTCCCGAGTAATCGGCATCTTCCCGAATCACCGAGCCGGCAAATGAATCGAGATCAAAGGTTATGCCATCATCGGGCACGTTGGTCTGGGCAACGTTTTTCAGCAGGTTCACAATATCGTCAACTTCATTGCTGGTCTTACCCAGCAGGTCAATATCCATCGTCGGCCTGGACATGGGTGCACGCCACGCCGTCAACAGCAAAGCTCCCTTCAACAGGAATTTACTGGCGTGTGGCGAAACCGATAGGCGGTAGAGAAAGCGCTCCATCACGTAGTACTGAAGTACCTCGGCAAAGGGCCGGTTGTTCGTCTTCGCATAATTCAGCAGGCGCTGCCGAACAGAAGCGCCCATGTTTTTGACCACGGATACCGTCAAAGAATCGCCTCCAGGTAAGGCCGCATGACACGTTCAACGCGGCATACTTTTGCGAACTGCTCAATCTGATCGAGCCTCATGCGTCCACGCTGCCTGTAGAGGTTCAGCGCTTCCGTGCATACATCGATGCCGAGTTTATTGCGGTACTTGAAACAATCGGCCAGCGTCTTTTCGGCAGAGTAGACGCGCACCGGAGTTCCATCCAGCGTCACTTCCTCGATGCCGCTTTCATAAACCAGCTTGGAATACCAGAAGATGCGTAGCGGCGGATATTGCATCGCAGGGGTCTGGTCGTTGGCCGGAATCGCAAGATATACAGAGTGCGGAATCTGAGTTGTTAGCCGGTGGAACGCCAGTGCTGAGATCAGACAAACGACCCCCTTCGGCACCTTGTGCGAAACCGTCACCAGATCCGGGTTGCCCAGTGGCTTCGCGTTAGCAAGCCGGTAGAGCCCCCGTTCGAGCCGCTCCAGTTTCCCCGCGTCTCGAAGCGCATAGAGTTCCCGAGGGTGCACACCCAGTTCGACCGCGCGTTTTGTATTGAGGATGCCGCCACTTTTCTTGAAGACGCCGATGGCGCGGCCCATCGCGCCTGTATCGGGCGTTTGTGCGGCGTCGGATATATTCCTCGGAGATTGCATATGTTCTCCGACTATTCTATCCAGATACAGGCAAACCTCCAAGTACTTTGGAGGCTTATTCTGAGAGTGCATATTGCCCGATATTCTTCGAGCTGGTCCCACACAGCCAGCCCGAAAGCCCTTGAAAAGTTTGTCGCATTTTTGTCGCAAATACCGCCCAGAGGGCCGTTTTTGCCGGTTGTGCCGGTTCGTAAGTACTGCTCCGTCTATATCTTACGGTTTCGTTTACTTCATGGCATGGAAGAGGTCATCGGTTCGATCCCGATCAGGTCCACCAATTAATTCAATCATTTAGCAGCTCCTCCCTTCCGCGACTTTGTCGCAATCTTGTCGCAAATTCCAAAACCACTCCTCGAACCGGCTTCGCACCGAGATTCTCTGTTTACGTCGTTGTCGTTTCCCGCGCTGAATTCGTCAGCTCGGATACTTGCTGCTGCCCTTGCTGCCCTGTCTGACTGAGGCGAGCTTTTCTCGCTGGACCCGATCCGAAGGTAGAACACTCCGTTCAGTCTCTGGGGTTTTAAGACTTCATGTCCAACCCATCTCTTACAGAAAATCGTCAACTATATCAATAACATACAAGCGAAATGAAGGCTCTATACCAGACGTGCCGTGCCCTTATCCTCCCCCAGACTAACCACAGTCGCTTCATAGGAATGACGAATATGCACAAGACTACATCTTTGATGATGAAAAAATCACCTCAATGAGGTTTTTATGTTCTAATCGACACATTGGCTTCGATGATATTTATCGACGATCACAGCGATTCGATGAGGTTTTAACATGGGCGATGAGAATTCCGCACGATTCTTCCCACGGTCGGTTGGCTTGTGCCGGTTGATCGAAGAGCTTCAGCTCCAGGTTTCTCTGCCTGCGACACGCTCCGAAATTGTCGCGGGGGCCAGGAAAACCGTCGCGGCAGACGGCAGAATTCTGGAACAGTACCCAAGGAACTACGCTCCCAAAGAACCTTTCGGCGATCTTCGCTTTGCCTTGCGCTATGAGCCTGTCGCACTGGACGTATACCTGGCAATCTTCCAGAGCATCGATTCGCACCAGTTGGAAGAATGGATTCGCTCCGAGCCTACCGGTATTTTCGTGCGCCGCGTCTGGTACTTATATGAGCTATTGATGGAAAAGCAACTCGATGTGCCGGATGTCATTCCCTCTGGCTACATCGATCTTCTCGATCCAAAAATCCACATCACAGGACCACGCCGTCTCGTACGCCGCCAGCGAATCAATGACAACCTTCTCGGCATCGGGAAATACTCGCCACTGGTTCGCCGGACGGTAGCGCTGACGGGTTATATGGAAAAGGGATTGGCCCAAGAGGCGAACACCATCGTCAAAAGCTGCGACCCGGCCATCCTCGCGCGCGCCGTCCACTACCTGTTTACCAAGGAGACCAAATCTTCCTTCGCGATCGAGGGAGAGGAACCAAGCAAGGATCGCACGGAGCGGTTTGTAACCGCGCTCATGAAGACCTCAGGCTTTGATGCCACAAGCAAGGACGCCTTCGTTCAACTGCAAAATACCATCGTTGATCCCCGTTATGCGCAGAAGAACTGGCGCACAGCGCAGAACTTCGTATCCCAAACACTGCCGGATTACAGCGAGGACGTACACTTTGTTTGTCCGAAGCCGGAAGATGTTCCCGGCCTGATGGACGCATGGATGGAGATGGTCAACCGCCTGAAACTGCCAGATGGCGCTGATCCTGTTGTTGCTGCCGCTGTCGCCGCGTTTGGGTTCGTCTTCCTTCATCCATTCGATGACGGTAACGGTCGCATTCACCGCTTCCTTGTCCATCACATTTTGTCAAAACTCGGATTCACTCCACAGGGAATCCTGTTTCCCGTCTCAGCCGCCATGCTGCGCGACCGGCTGGCCTACGATCAGGTTCTGGAAGGCTTCTCCGCTTCCATCATGCCGTTTATCCAGTACGATCTCGACCTGGAACACGGAATGACCGTGAAGAATGACACGGCTCAACTCTATCGCTACTTTGATGCCACGGCGCAGGCTGAATACCTGTATCGGTGCATCGAGGAGACCATCCACCGCGACTTGCGAGACGAGATTGGATTCCTCGCAGTCTTCGACGCCGCGCTGCGTGCGACACTCAACATCGTGGATATGCCGAATCGCCGGGCGGCACTCTTGGTGAGGTTGATCCTGCAAAACAAGGGCAAACTTTCCAAAGGCAAACGAACTTCGTTTGCCGAGATCACTGACCAGGAAGTTGACCGGATTGAAATGGCGGTATGGGGAGTCTGGCAGGAGAGCCAGCAAGAAAATCCTTCAGAGAAGTCATAAGAGATCGAGCCAGTTGCGACTGGCAACGAATCGTGTCGAGCGCATTCGGGCGCGCTGAAATCGCCTGAAGTGCTGGGGATGAAATTGGGGCTGGTCCCACACAGCCAGCCCGTTTGCCCGTCGAAAAAGTTTGTCGCATTCTTGTCGCAAATACCGCCCAGAGGGCCGTTTTTGCCGGTTGCGCCGGTTTATAACTGCCATGCCGTCAATAATTTACCTTTTTGGGGATTTCATGGCATGGAAGAGGTCATCGGTTCGATCCCGATCAGGTCCACCAAAGAATCAATAACTTACAGCAACTCCTTCCACCGGTTTGGTAGCATTTGGTAGCAAATTCCCAAAACATTTTTTCGAGACCGTCTCAGAAGCCGCCGATTTGACGCTTTTTTCACCCGGTCTGCGCCGTGAGCAGTTCTACCGCTCTTTCAGCGAAAAAGAAACCCAACGCTGAAGACTACGCTGGCAGTAATGAATGCTCTGGGCGTCCAACTGACCGCGAAGATTCCCAACGCGGCTTGAGAGAAAAGTTCGTTCTTTTGATTCATGGTCTCCCACCCTTTCGTGATAAAACTGCGAAAGGATGGGGCACCCGGCTAATTAGGTCTTTTCTTATATGGCAATTCTTGCATTGGTAATTGAATTTGCATTTGTTGCTGTTTTGCAAAAGCCGCACCTTTCTGATTTTCAATTATTTTAAATGTTCCGGTATTCATAAGCACAAACATATAACAATGATGAACGGTCAAGACTAATTCCTGTAATTCTTCATCGTCTTCAAGCGCCACGACTTTGAGACCAAGATCCTTGCATTTTGCAATTGGAATATGCCGTTCATGGGACTTGTGCTCATCCGCATCGCTCAATCCCTCGACAATGCGCTGTGATTTAATTTCAGCCTCCAGATCATCTTTAAACATGACCTCGCGGAGTTGATCCGCAACGAATGTCTTAGTCCAGTCGATAGCCTGCTGACATTGACCAAGAAATGTTGGATGATACTGCTGAAGAATACAGCGCCAAGCCTGAATAGCCTCAGGATCTTGTTTAATATCATTCAAAGCTTTCTTGAATTCATTCAATACTCCTTGCGCAGGCAAATCTCGTAACTGAGGATCGATTGGCCCTAAACTGGATTGCTTGCCGAGAATAATCTCTTTAGATGAACAAGCAATCATAGTCCCTGCTGACATTGCCACTTGAGGAACAATTACTCTCATATCTTTATGGAACATCAGATGAAGATAATTGACAATGGACTCAGCGCTAGCAATGCTTCCTCCCGGTGTATGTAGTATTAAATCCAAGCCGATTGATTTGTCAAGACCATAAACAGCATTCATAAATCCGTTCATATCTTCATCATTAATGCCAAGCATCTGCACACCTGGCCTGGAAAGCCACCCGGAATAATAAGCAATAACATTCCTCTGAGTTTTCTCATGCAGCTTCTTCAAAGCTTTGAGGCGATAAGTGTCAACGGCTTCAGGTGCACCATTTGTGATAGATTTCGAAATTGCCTTAAAAACGTCGTTCCAGTTTGGCAATTACTCTCCTTGAATCAGCGGAGCCGCACCGTTGGAAGCCCCAAGCGGAATATACCGGAATGGGGATGGCTGAGCAAGGCTATAGCTGTCGTGTTCTTGTGCTATCGTGAAACCATTGAAAGCGATGAATTGACGATGCATCTCCATCAGTTCAGTGGACTCTTCAGTCTGAGGCGGCAGGGCAATGTTTTCCAGCATCAAGTTTCTCCTGTTTGCCTTTGCGGAAACTCTAGCACGGTGTTCCGGCAGAAAGCAAGAATTTCTTTACACATTACATATCGGCGGCCATCAACTGTCCCTTTAGATTAAAAAGTATTAGCCAAATTATCTGCAAAACACTCTCAGATCAACTCGGTCCTCCCGGTGATGGCCAGTTCCTTGACGATCTTGCCCACATCCTGGGAGTGGTCGCGGTCGGCGATCAGCAGGGCGTCGCCGGTATCCACGATAACCAGGTTTTTGACGCCGACCAGAGCGACAAACTTGTTCGGGCTGTAAGCGTAGTTGTTACAGGCGTCCAGAGCCATGTGGCCTTTGGTCTCGGCGACGTTGCCTTCGCCGTCACCGCGCAGGCGGGTCTCGATCTGGTACTCGTAAAGCGAGGCCCAGGAGCCAAGATCGTTCCAACTGAACTCGGCGGGGATGCAATAGAGGTGAGAGATGTGCTCACCCTTGGCCGAGCGCGGCTCCAGCACGGCGTAATCCACGCTGATGTTTTCGCACTTGGGATAAAGGGCCTTGAAGACTTCGTCGAAGTTGGGCGTGCCGTAGGCGGCGGCGATGGCCTCCAGCAGCGGCGCGGTCTCCGGCAGATGCTCGCGGACGGCGTCGGCCAGCGTGCGGGCCGACCAGAGGAACATCCCGGAGTTCCAGAAGTAGTTGCCGGCGGCGACGAACTCCTCGGCCTTGTTCTGGTTGGGCTTCTCGATGAAGCGGCGCACGTGCAGCGCGGAGTCGTCGCGGGTGAACTCGGTGGTCTCGATGTAACCGTAGCCGGTCTCGGCGCGAGTGGGTTCAATGCCCAGCACAACGATATTGTCCCCAGCGGCAGCCACGGCGATGCCTTTTTGCAGGGCCTTGAGGAAGCGCGGCTCGTCGGCGATAACATGGTCAGAAGGAAAGACGCCCAGCACGGCCTCGGGATTCTCGCGCTCGATGAGGAAGGCAGCCAGCCCGCAGGCGGGTGCGGTATTGCGCGCCACCGGCTCCTGGACGATCTGACCGGCGGGAATGCCCTTCAACTGGTTGGCGATCTCCTTGGCCAGATATTCGTTGGAAATGACCCAGGTCTGCTCCAGGCTGGCGACCGGCTTGAGCCGCTCGACAGTCTGCTGAATCATGGAGCGCTCGCCATCCAGAGCAAGAACTTGCTTGGCGTGGGCACGGCGCGAGCGGGGCCAGAAACGGGTGCCGCTGCCGCCAGCGAGAATCACAGGGCGAAAATCAATCGGATTCGACATAGAAACCCCATCCTACCCGACAAACGATATGTTTGCACAGGGGGAAATGGATATTTTTGGAATACCGTCCCACGTACTGAAAAAAGAGGGGATTCGTGGGAAATCGGTTGAATTAACATTTTCGCACATTGAAAGGTGCTGTTGCCGAACTGCCGACCAGTTCTGAGTAAACGCATTCTCAAATTCTTCGCCATCTGCTTACCAGCCGGAGCGATGAATCCAATTGTCTCCTATTATCGTCCCTATAAATAGTCAAGAGTTCCATGAATGAGTACGAAGTGCGTGAACGAAAGCGTCGGAAGATGGTTCCAGGGCGCAGCAGCGCGCCGGACTCCACCCTGTGCGTTGAGGAAACAAGATGAAACGACTTTTATGGATCGCCCTTTTGAGTTGCGCCACTGCCTTGGCGCAGAGTAGCGATGACGCCAAACCTGCCAGCACGAACGTCTTCGGCGCTGCGTATCCGCGCGTTCACCCGGACCTGAGCGTCAGCTTTCAGTTGAAGGCTCCGGAGGCGCGCAAGGTCCAGGTGCGGCTGGGCAAGGACTATGAGATGACCCGCGCCGAGGATGGGACGTGGAGCGCGACCGTTCCGCCGCAGGTTCCCGGCTTTCATTACTACTATCTGGTTGTGGACGGGGTTGAGGTCAACGATCCCGGCAGCGAGAGCTTTTACGGCGTGGGCCGCGAGTCAAGCGGCATTGAAATCCCGGAAAAGGGCGTGGACTTTTACCAGATCAAGGACGTTCCACACGGCGAAATCCGCCAATTCCGCTACTACTCCACCGTGACCGGTTCCTGGCGTCGCGCCTTTGTCTACACGCCACCCGACTACGACACCAACCCCACGGCCCGCTATCCTATTCTTCTGCTGCAACATGGGGGCGGCGAGGACGAGCGCGGCTGGGTGGTGCAGGGACGGACCGACCTCATCCTCGACAACCTGATCGCGGAAAAGAAGGCCGTGCCGATGATCGTGGTGATCGACAACAGCTATGCGCAGAAGCCCGGCGAAACTCCAGCTCCGGTGACCATGCCTCCGGGGGCACTGAAGACGGTTCATATTACGGTTTCGCCCACCTTCGGCGAGGTGGTCGTCAAGGATATGCTGCCCGCGCTCGACCGGCGCTATCGCACGCTGCCGGACCGCGATCACCGCGCCGTTGCTGGGCTTTCGATGGGCGCGGCCTTCGCCATGCAGGTCGGGCTGAGCCACATGGACACCTTCAGCTACTACGGCTCCTTCAGCGGCACAGTGATGCGCGATCTGGACGCGAAAAACTCTTACGGCGGCGTCTTCAACCATGCCGAAGCGTTCAACAAGCAGTGCCATCTGCTCTTCATCGCCGCAGGCACGGCGGAGCAATCGCGCCTGGATGCGGCCAATCATGCGCGCGCGGAGCTGGACAAGGCGGGCATTAAATACATCGCCTATGACTCGCCAGGCACGGACCACGAGTGGCTGACCTGGCGGCGCGACTTGCGAGAGTTTGCCCAGCGGCTCTTCAAATAGCCCAACAGCGGCGGATTGAAGAGCCCGGAGCTAGTACTTTGGCCGCATGAAGCTTTGGCCGCATGAAATTGATCCATTTGAAAATGTAGCGCCGACCTCCCGGCCGACTGTAACGTGGGCCTCCTGGCCCACGTTTGCTCATTCGATAGAACATCTTCACCCGGTTATTGACCTAGCCCAGTTTTGCCAGAAACTCCGCCATGCGCCGCGTCCCCTCGTCGATATTCGCCTTGGTGACCGGGTAGGAGATACGGATGTGCTCGGTGGTTCCGAAGGCCTCGCCGGGAACCGTAACAACGTGGGCCTCGTGCAGCAGCCGTGTGGCCAGCTCGGTGGCCGTCTTGATGCCGCCCTTGCCGATGTAGGCGCTCATGTTCGGATAGACGTAGAAGGCGCCTTCGGGCTTGGTGCAGGTGATGCCGGGAATGGCCGTCACTTTGGCCAGCATATAGTCGCGCAGCTCGATGAACTCGGCGCGGAACTCAGCAACGCACTCCTGTGAGCTGGTCAGCGCGGCGATGGCGGCCTTCTGCACAAAGCTGGTGGCGTTCGAGGTGCTCTGCGACTGGAGCTTGCTCAGGTTGGCCGTGATGGCCTTGGGAGCCAGCGCAAAGCCCGCGCGCCAGCCGGTCATCGCATAGCTCTTGGAGAGCGAACCGAGGATCACAATGTGCTCCTTGGCCCAGGTAAACGAGCCACCGCTGACCGGTTTGCCAGCGTAGTTGAGATACACGTAGCACTCGTCGAGGATCAGATAAATTCCGCGCTCGTGGGCCAGTTGAACGATGCGCTCCAAGTCTTCGGCACTGACCACCGCGCCGGAGGGATTCGACGGCGTGTTGAGGATGATGGCCTTGGTCTTGGGCGTGATGGCTTTTTCGATGGCATCGGCGGTGACGCGGAAGTTCTCCGCCTCCTTGGTTTCGAGCAAGACGACCTTGCCGCCAGCGTACTGGATGATGTCCTTGAAGCTGACCCAGTAGGGAACGGGCAGGATCACCTCGTCGCCGTGATCGACAAGGATCTGGATGGCGTTGAAGAGCGCCAACTTGCCGCCGGTGGTAAAGATGGCCTCGTCAATCGCGTAGTCGGAGCCAAAGTCGGCGGCGTGGCGATCCACGATGGCCTTGCGCACATCGGGAATGCCGGGCACGACGGTGTAGCGCGAAAAGTTGGCGTCGATGGCCGCGATGGCCGCGTCCTTGATGTGCCGCGGAGTGGGAAAGTGCGGCTCGCCCGCGCCGAAATCAACGAGGTTGATGCCTTGAGCGCGCAGCTTGGCGGCCTCGGCGGCTACGGCCATGGTTGCGGAGACCTCAATCCGGCCAATGCGGTCGGTAAATATCTTGGGAGAAGCGGAAGCTGTCGTCATAGTATCTTCTATTTTTACAGATTTTGGGGCTGAGGCAAAGTAATTGGCTGGATTCTCCGGGGCAGAGGCCTTCCGATCTCGCTGAAGCGACGGCTCTTTCAGGGGTCTAAAGGCCCCTGAAAGAGCCGTTCTCTGCAATTTGCAACTATGCTGCTAAGCAGCCTTGTGCCAGAGTTTTTCCATCTGCTCCAGCGAACGGCCTTTGGTCTCCGGCACAAACTTGATCATGAACAGGACGGCCAGAATGCTCATTCCACCGTAGATCCAATAGGCGAAGCCATGCTTGAAGTGCTCCACCAGGTAGGGATTCTTGTCGAGAATGGGGAAGCTCCAACTGACCAAGTAGTTGGCCACCCACTGCATGGCTACGGCCAGGGCCATGGCCTTGCCGCGAATCTGGTTGGGGAAGATCTCGCTCAGCAGCACCCAGGTCACCGGGCCCCAGGAAACGGCAAATCCGGCAGTATAGACCAGCATGGCTACCAGCGCGATGATGCCCTTGCCGCCCAGCCAGAAGCTCGAACCGAGAGCAATCATGCTCACCGCCATCACCAAAGCCCCGATGATCTGCAGCGGCTTGCGGCCAAAGCGATCCACGGAAAAGATGGCCACCGTGGTGAAGGTCAGGTTCACCGCACCCACAATGATCGTCTGCATCAGCGAGGCATTGGTGCTCATGCCCATGCCTTTGAAGATGTCTGTGGCGTAATAAAGCACCACGTTGATGCCGACGAATTGCTGGAAGACCGACAATGTGATGCCGATGAAGATCAGCATCCCGCCAAAGGAGAGCATCTCGCCGGAGTGGTGTTGGCTCAACGAGGCGCGAATCTCGGAGAGTTCCTTTTCGCATTCCTCCGGCGTCACCAGCTTGGACAGCACCGCGCGCGCTTTGCTTTCATTGCCCTTCAGCATCAGGAAGCGCGGCGTCTCCGGGACCAACAAAAGCAGCAGCAGAAACAGGCCGGCGGGAATGACGCCAGAGAGGAACATATAGCGCCAGCCGATGGTGTTCAGCCAAGCGTCGCCGCTGCCCGTCTTGGAGATTCCGAAGTTGACGAAGTAGATCACCAACATGCCGAAGATGATGGCGAATTGGTTCCACGCCACCAGATTTCCGCGCACCTTAGGCGGCGCAATCTCGGCGATATACATGGGCGACAGCATGGAGGCCAGACCTACGCCGATGCCGCCCAGAATGCGGTAAAAAACGAACATTCCCATGAATGCGGGACCGCCGTGGCCGATGGGAGCAAAGGGAAACTCCGGTGCGGATGCGCCCAGGGCAGAGAGCAGGAAGAGCACGGCGGCGATAACCAATCCGCGCTTGCGGCCGATGTGGGTGCTGACCCAGCCGCCCGCCAAGCCGCCGACAATGCAGCCGATCAGCGCGCTGGAAACCACAAAGCCGAGCAGCGAATTGGCGGCGTTGGCCTGGGCGAGGTTGGTCAGATCCGAAAAGCGCGGATCGATGAAATAAGCCTTCAGGCTGTCCACGGCGCCGTTGATGACGGCCGTGTCATATCCAAAGAGCAAGCCGCCCAGCGTGGCAATGAGGGTCAGCAGAAGTACATACGGATTGATGCGCGACATAATTCTTCCTGAAAACAGCGGTTGGATTCATGGACAAAAGTGCAGATCGTTCTTCCCTCTCAAATGCGACAAAACAAATCTTCATCTCAAGCGACGGCAGAGAAGGGGTTTTCGTTGCATCTGCAAAGAAGGGGTCGTCGGCGGCCGATACTCCCCGAATTCATTCGACTCCGCAACCGTCACGGCTCAAATCGGGCGAAGTGCCCGCTTCCAGATTGCACAGGGCGGATTATTGAAATCATAGCCGATTCAATCGAGGTTGGGGATCGAGAGTACGGTGCTTTCCAGGGCAAACGCAACTTAATTCGCTACATACGGAAAGAATACACTGCGCAGGAAATTGGAATCATGTGCTTTGTAACAAGGGCACGACTTTAGTCGGGCCGCAAATTGGCAAAGCAAACAGGGTGGGCTTCAGCCCCTGCATACGGCATCGGCCAGCAATCGGCAGAGGAGACGCGGCGAGGTTGGCAGGGGCTAAAGCCCTTATCCTCTATGGCTTCCGTGGAGGCCCGACTAAAGTCGTGCCCTTGTTACAAGACCGATCTTGGAAAGCGATCCAGGTGATTTAGATGCGTTTGCCCTGCGGCGCTTTCTTCATCATTTTGTGTTGGGTGGAGCGATTCTAGATGCTTTCGGCCTTTGGTTGAATCCGTATGCTCCTCATGAATAAGGCTGGTTGAGGTTTGTAGTTTCCCACTCATTCCGCAAAATACGCGGAATGAGTGGGGCACCAAAATTGTCCGGCCATAGGCCCGGAGATGGTTATTCATTTTAGCCGTACGTGGAAAGTGGATCGGCGAATGGCCCGGCTACTGGCTGTCAGGCTTGGAGGAGCCTTCCTGCTCGCCCGCGACGGAGATGCGCAGAGAACTGAGAAAGCTGAGGTCGTTCTGGGTGAAGGGTCCGCCAAACTTGAGCTGGAGGGCTTCCTTTTCGGCCTGACCTGCGCCTTCCTCGGCCTCTTTGGTGGCAACATCGTTGAGACCGATGGTCGCCTCCAGCATTAGCAGCACATCAAAGCCGTGCTGGCGAATATCCTGGACCACGCCTGCGATCTGTTCGCTCTCGATGACGGACTCGTGGATGGCCTCGCCCAGTTGCTGAATGAGTTCACGCAGACGGGATGTCATTAGCACCTCCAGTGGCTGGGACCGGCGCGGCAATTTGCGCTGGGCGGCGTAGGTTTTCTATACCTTACTTCCGTTACCGTTCAATGGCAAGTGCGAATCGGAAGAAAGGCGCAAAAAATACGGTTCAGCCACCATCGCTGATACCATCATATCGAAGATGAGAGCACAAACCATAGGGCGCGTCCTCGGCTTGGGGTTAAGAATAGCTGGTGAACGCCTCGCCAGAGCCGCTGAGAATCCTCCAACCGTGCGGAGTTCGGGAGGCCTTGCGCGGGGCGTTGCGGGCTTTTTACGGCCTTTTCGGCGCATAGGCAGCATCGTATGGCTGGAGGTCACCGGCGTTTTCTTCCTGCTGCCTGCGGTTGCCTTTGCTCCCAAGCTCTGGGCTGTGCGAGCAAGCTGGGCGCACGGTCCAGGCCACTGGAGATTCCTGCTCATTCTCGGTCTGGTAGCGCTTTTTTTCTACTTGAGCGCAAGTTCGTTCTGGCGGGCGCGAAAGCGCTGAGGATTCTGCCACAAAAGCTGGGTGCCCCATCCATTCCGTCCTGAGCACAGTCGAAGGATCTGCGTTTTCATAGCGGAATGGGTGGGAAACCATGAACCTCAACCAGCCTTGTTCATAGAGATCTGCGATTTCACTGCCATCTTCCGAAACGAACTTCCAACTCAGGAAACGAACTTCTCTCTCTCATCCGGCGAAATAGGCGCAGGCGCGGCCACGGGCAGAATCTGCACCAGAGCAGGTGCAGCAGCCGCAACTGGCCCTGTGGCCGCTTCATGCTGCCGCTGCCCCGCCGCGCTCAGGTCCACAGGAATCCCTCCCGGCACAATCACCGGCACGTTATAGATGTAATCCAGCTCACGCGTCAGCCGGAAGACCACCGGAATCGCGATGAGCAGAATCAGGAAGGCCACCCAGCTTCCGTCCAGGCCAAACCCTCCGCCGGTCAACCAGAACGGCCCCATTGGGTTGCCCTGCACCACCGGCGAGTGACGGGTTTCGCCACTGATGGCCAGCCCAAAGAGTAGTGCGCGGCTGGCCTTCCAGCCAAAGTTGATCCCCCAACTCACCCACAGCGCGCGGCTGCGCACGTAAGCCGTCGAGAGCACCAGGCTCAAGGCCACGGAAACGGCGACGCTGGCGCGATTGGACCCGGGCAAAAACGATTGCACGATGGCGTAAAAGGCGGCAAAGCCCAGCGCCGCTCCCAGCGAACCTACGGCCTTTTCAAAGCGCTGAAAGCCGTAGCCGCGAAAGGCAATCTCTTCGGCCAGCGCAACCAGCGCAAAGAAAGCGGCCTCCGCCAGCAGCCAGCCCCAAGCCGAAGCACCAAGAACCAGCACAATAGCGATCCCGCCGCCCACCAGCAACGGCAGCACGCAGGCCACGGCCAGCGACCAGCCGACGGCCAGGCCCAACCCCGCCTCGCACGGCCAGCCTGCGCGCCGCGGAAGTCCCTGCCCACTGATCGAGTGCGGCTCGCCATCCAGCCAGAAACCCATGCCCGCATAGCCCAGCAACAGCAGGAAGACCAGCATCGCCTGCTCGACGAGCGGCTCAAACTGCTCGGTCGCCACAGCCAGCGCGCTGCGATGAGCCATCCCCCGCGCCAGAAAGAACCAGATCACGGCGAGAATGAATCGCAGATAAGCGCGGAGGTGGCTTCTGGCGGGCTGGAGCTGGTTCATGGTCATCAACCTTCCGTGTAAAACTGCGCAATGTTACGGAATTTGGCCTGACGCACGGCCACCATCTCGTCCAGCGGCATGGCCTTCAACTCGGCCAATTGCTGGATCAGCACGCCGCTCAGCATTCCGGTGCCAGCCGCGCGGTCGGAGTGAATCCCCTCCGGCGGCTCCTGGACAATCAGGTCCACGCAGCCCAGCGCGGCCACCTCCGGCGCGCTGATGTGCATCGCCTCGGCGGCCAACTGCTTTTGAGACGCATCGCGCCACATAATCGCCGCGCAAGACTCCGGCGTAATCACAAAGTACAGCGCATTCTCCAGAATCAGCACGCGGTCCGCCACGGCCAAAGCAAGCGCGCCGCCCGATCCACCCTCGCCGCTGATGATGGAGATCGTCGGCACCCGCAGCCGCGACATCTCCAGTAAATTGCGCGCAATTGCCTCGGCCTGGCCTCGCTCCTCCGCGCCCAGACCCGGAAAAGCGCCCGGCAGATCAATAAAACTGATCACCGGCCGCCCAAATTTTTCGGCGATCTTCATCGCCCTGAGCGCTTTGCGATAGCCCTCCGGATGCGGCATTCCGAAGTTGCGGCGCACGCGCTCCTTGGTGCTTCCGCCCTTGCGGTTGCCGATCACCATCACTTCTTCGCCTGCCAGCCGCGCCATGCCGCAGGCCACTGCCTCGTCGTCGCCAAAGGCGCGATCGCCGTGAATCTCACTGAAATCAGTGAAGATACGTTCAATAAAGTCCAAGGGATAAGGCCGTTGCGGATGCCGCGCCCGCTCGATCCTGATCCACGCCGGAGAGGCTGTCTGCGCCTGTGGGGAAGTTCCTGTTGCCTGTTCGCTCATCTGTGATTGATGCGGCTCCTGACGCGAAAAGTTGCGCGATCTACCGCTATTGCTGATTCTACGGGGCGCGGGCCGCTGAAACAAATCCGTTCTCCGCAAGGAAGGAATCTGATTAATGACTACCCGACCTCAACTACATAGATTAAAACCCGCTCAACCGAGCTATAATCTGTCTGCCTTCTATCTCATTTCACGGGAAACCCAGAGAGAGAAACCATGAACGCCAGACCGGTAATTTTTAGCCTGCTGCTGATTTCACTGACAGCTTCCATCGCGGCCCAAGCGCCGCAGACGCCACCCGCCAAACCGGCGACAAAACCTCCGGCCAAATCCGGAGTTCGGTCGCAGGCATCCTCCGCAGCCGCTCAAAAACAGCTTGACGCATCCCTTGCGGAGTTCCAAAGCAAGCCAGACGATGCCACCTTGCGCCAAAAGATAGTCGCCTTGGCCAAGGCCATCACTCCGGAGCCAGCGATTCCGCAGCCCGCGCAGGATACATTTACCCAAGCTTCAGCGCAATTGAAGGCCGCCACCACCGCGAACGACTTTAAAAACGCGGCCAAACTCTTTGAGCAAGCTGCGGTTCAGGCTCCCTGGCGTGCCGACGCCTACTACTATGCCGGCGTGGCCTATGCACGGGCCAGTGACTACGACGGCGTCAAACGCAGTTTGGAGCTTTTTCAGGCGGCCGTGCGCCCTGGGGCTGATTTCGGGAAGTCCGAAGAGCTGAAGCGCGATCTGGATCGTCAGCAATTCGAGCAGCAGTTGACGCTGACGATGCAGAAGTTTGCCGCCGATCCCAGCGACGCAGCCCGGATCGAAATCATCAAGACGGTTCAAGCCGCAAAGTTTCAACCTGACCCCTCCGAGGAGGCGCACGGGCATTATGTGACGGCCGTAGCCTTGATGAACGCGGCGGAGGACAATGTTGGTTATGAACAGCGCGCCATTGAGGAGTTTAATAAAGCCTTGCTGGCTGCTCCCTGGTGGGGTGAGGCGTATAAAAGGCTGGCTGCCGCTCAGAATGCGGCGGGCCAGTATGCCGGTGCCGGCGTGAGCCTGAACTATTACCTGCTCACCCAGCCTGCCGATGCCCGCGCCGTCCAGGACGAGATCTACAGTCTTAAAGTGGCCGAGTTGAAGGCGGCGGACCAGCAGGTCAAGAAGCAATCAGAAGATCTGCGGCAAAAACAGCTTTCAGACCAGCGGCAACAAACACAAAGCGCGGTCAACACGGGTAATTTGACCTTCGAGGGAATCTGGTATGACGCTTCCACGCCCAAGCAATACTTTGTCGGCGGCAAGGATGAACCAGAATGTGACTATACGATCAAAAAGAGCGGCGGCCATTGGTCGATTTCGAATCACTGCCCCCACTTGAAACGGTCGATAGATCGCGTCGATTCTCAGGCTGGCCAGTTCAGCTTCCGTCTGACCGGGCATGATCCAGCTTTTCCCTACTCCGAAGTGAATGTAACCTTTGCGCTCTCTCCGGACGGGCAGAAATTGGATGGCCGGGGAACTTATTATGACAAGGAGAACTTTGCCGCCGGCTATTACTCGGTTGTCTGGGTTCGCCGCCCGTAAAAATCTCCGCAGAACCAGTCGAACTCCGCGTCCCATCTTTCTCGTGTTTTTACGAGAGTGGGGCGCGGATTTTTTTGCCGGGATATTTTTAGTCCTGGGTCTCTGACCGCATGAAAATGATCCAATTGGAAATGTAGCGCTGGCCTCCCGACCGGCTGTAATGTGGGCCTCCTGGCCCACGTTTGCTCATTCGATAGAACATCTTCACCCGGTCACGGACCTAGGATCGCCAGCACGCGCTGAAAGGCGGTAAGATAACTCATTCGCGTGGAATCACCGTCTGCAGTTTATCTGAGGCAGCGATTCTGATTTCAATCGTCGAGGCTCCGCCATGAAGCGTCTCTCTCTCCGCACTCTCTCATCGACCGCCTGCGCAATGATTCTTGCCGCGCTGGCTGGTTCTGCCGCCGCTCAAGCCATATCCGCTCCCATTGTTCTCACCGGCGCGGACCGCCGTCCAGCGATTTCGCTGGACGGCGATTGGGCCACGATTGTCGATCCATACTTTTCCGGATTGATGAGCTTTCATCACCAGGAAAAGAAGGATGGCTTCTTTCTCAACCGCAAGGCGCAGCCCGGCGACGCGTTCCCCACCGAGTACGACTTCTCCAAGGCTCCCAAGCTGAAGGTTCCTGGCGATTGGAATACGCAGCGCGAGTCGCTCTTCTATTACGAAGGGCCGGTCTGGTACGAGCGCGATTTCACTTACCAGCCCAAGGAGCATACGCGCGTCTTTCTGCACGTGGGCGCGGCCAACTACAAGTCGTGGTTCTGGGTGAACGGACAGAAGGTCTGCGAGCACGAAGGCGGCTATACCAGCTTCAACTGCGAGGTCACCGCGGCGATTCATGCAGGCGGAAACTTTATCGTGGCTGCCGTCGATAATACCCGCCGCGAAGACAATGTTCCCACGCTGGAGACCGATTGGTGGAACTATGGCGGCCTGACGCGCTCAGTTTCGCTGATTGAGGTTCCGGAGACATTTATCGATCAGTATGATGTGCATCTGAGTCGCACAGAAGATTCTGTGATTGAAGGCTGGGTACATTTTGAAGGCCCGCTGAAGGCAATATCCGATACGAAGGTGGAGGTGGAGATTCCTGAATTGAAAGCCAAGATGTCGACAAGTTCCGACAAAATTGGCTGGGAATACTTTCATGGAAAGGTAGAAGGTTTACAGCGTTGGTCGCCGGAGACACCCAAACTCTATAAGGTCCGAATCCGTTTTGGTCAGGATTCGATTGAGGATCAGATAGGCTTCCGCACTGTGGAGACGCGCGGAACCGAAATCCTCCTGAATGGCAAGCCGGTCTTTCTGCGCGGTATCTCCATCCACGCCGAAGCGCCCTATCGCACGGGCCGCGCTTATAGCGACAAGGACGCGGAGACGCTGCTCGGTTGGGCCAAGGATCTGGGCTGCAATTTTGTCCGCCTGGCGCACTATCCGCACGATGAAACAATGCTGCGCGCTGCTGACCGATTGGGCCTGCTGGTATGGTCGGAGAATCCCGTCTATTGGGCCTTGCAATTTGACAATCCGGCCGTGTTGGCCAAGGCCGAGCAGCAGTTGGATGAGGAGATAGGAACCTCGCGTAATCACGCGGCTATTATCTTGTGGTCGATGGCCAATGAGACGCCGAACACGGAGGCGCGGACGCGATTTATTGAAGCCGAGGCCGCTCATGCCCGCGAGCTTGATCCAACGCGGTTGATTACCGCTGCGCTTCTGGTACGTGCCGAAGGACAAACGAAAGTCATTGACGACCCACTGGGCAAGACCTTGGACGTGATCGGCTTCAATGAATATATCGGCTGGTATGAAGGGCATCCCGAGACGGCAGATACAACCGAGTGGCGCGTGGCGTATCAGAAACCCCTGATTGTGAGCGAATTTGGCGGCGGCGCCAAGGCCGGATTGCATGGTGGCGAAAACGAGCGATGGACGGAAGAGTATCAGGCCAATATCTACCGCCATCAACTGGGAATGCTCAACCAGATTCCGCAACTAAGAGGAATGAGTCCATGGATACTGATGGATTTCCGTTCGCCAAACAGGCCTTTGACGGGCATTCAGGATGAGTTCAACCGCAAGGGACTTATCTCTGAAAAAGGCGAGAAAAAGCAGGCGTTTTTTATTTTGCAGAAGGCTTATCGGGAGAAGACAGTAGGCAAGCCGGAATGAAACCACCGAAATTTTTCTGGATAAGTTGAAATTTTGATTTGTCAAACTGTGCAAAAGTGGATTTGTGAGTTATGCTTGATTCATGGCTATTGACTCTATCCTTTCTCAAATCGACGCAGAAATTGCAAAGCTCACGCAGGTTCGCTCCCTGCTGGCTAACACCGGAAAAATTGCCGACAAGATCACCGAGCGCCTAACCAAGAAAGCCGCCAAGGCGACTAAGCCCGCCAAAGTGGCCAAGGCTGCGAAGGCAGTGAAGGTAGCCAAAGCAGTGAAGGCTCCCAAGGTTGCCAAGACCAAGAAGCGCCGCACGCTTAGCCCTGAGGCTCGTCAGCGGATTGCCGACGCGCAGCGCAAGCGCTGGGCTGCAACGAAGTCCAAGGCATAAATAACTCACGAACAGGGCGAGAATCGTCCATTGGCTATGGCGCGGGGATTCGTCCGCGCCATAGCCAAGTTATAGTCTCGCCAGCACCAGTATTTGTGGCTCGATCATATCCTTGATGGTCGGGCTATGTTTTCGTGTTTTCGCACTGAATCATTGAAACCGTCAAATAGTATCGGGGTCAGCCTCCCGCTGGCTATCCCTCCCGCAATCTATACAACCGCTTCAAGCTCCCAATCTTATCGATAAAAAGCAGACTTCGAAACAATTTTCAAGCTTATTTCGTGAAGCCCTTGACCTGTCTATCACTATAGGGTTCACAGTAGTGATGGACATGTTCACAGCAACCAAACTCGCACAACGATGCGGCTTGAGCCGCACCACACTCCTCTATTACGAATCGATCGGTTTGATGCCCCCTCCGCTGCGCAGCGAAGGGAACTACCGCAGTTACAGCGAGGCGGATCTGCGGCGTCTGCTGCAGATCCGCGCTTACCGCGACGCAGGCTTGAAGCTCGAAGACATTCGCGCGCTTCTCGACCGGCCTGGCGGCGAAGCAGCAGGAGTGCTGAATCGGCGTCTTTTGGAAATCGATGCCGAGATCAGCACTCTGCGCTCACACCAGCAAGCGATTTTTAAACTGCTTGAGCACAAAGCTTTCAGAAAGGAAAAAATGATTACCAAGGAAAAATGGGTTTCCATCATGAAAGGATGCGGATTCAGCGATGTGCAGATGCATCGCTGGCACTCTGAGTTTGAACATTCAGCTCCCCAGGAGCATCAGGAGTTCCTGGAATTTCTCCACATCCCATCCGAAGAGATTGCAGCGATTCGCAAACAGAGTCAAGCGATCCTCTGACGGACGGAACGCCAGCCGGAGAGCGAAGAGTTTTCGCGCTCTCCGGCGGGCAAGAAACATTGTCCCACTATGCTATCCCCGCCAGCACCAGCATCCGCGGCTCAGTCATTTCCTCGATAGCCGAGCGGATGCCTTCACGTCCCAAGCCGGAGTCCTTGACGCCGCCAAAGGGCATCGGTTCCAGACGCCAACTGGGCGTGTCCCCCACGACCAGCGCTCCCACTTCCAGTTCGCGATACGCAGTGAGGATGTGGCCGGCATCGCGGGTGAGCAGGCCAGCTTGCAGACCATACTTCGAGCGGTTGACATCGGCCAGCGCCTCTTCAAAGTCATCGTAAGGCTCAATGCACAGCACCGGACCAAAGGCCTCTTCACCGCGCACCTTCATGCCCGGTTTGGTTCCGGTCAGAATCGCGGGCGTAATCACCGAACCACGGCGCTCACCTCCAGCCACCAGTTTTGCGCCACCCTCGACGGCCTCTTTGATCCAAAACTCCACACGCTCAGCCTCCGCAAGGCGGATCAGCGGACCGACCTCGGTCGCCTCCAGGGCCGGGTCGCCTGTGGCCATCTTTCCAGCCGCCTCAACCACCTTCCAAAGAAAAGTCTGAAAGACGCGACGATCCACAAAGACGCGCTGCAAGCTGATGCAGGATTGGCCCGCATAGGCAAAGGCCGCGTGCGCGGTGCGCAGAGCTGCCTCCTCCAGGTCAGTCCAGTCGCCATGAACGATCAGCGCGGCGTTGCCACCCAGCTCCAGCAGAACCCGCTTGCGGCCGGAGTGAGCCTTCAGTTCCCAGCCCACCTGCGACGAGCCGGTAAAGCTGACCAGCTTGATGCTGTCTTCCTTTTCCGCCAGCCACGCGGTGTCGGTGTTACTCAGCGTCAGCACGGCCAGCGCCTCCGCAGGCCAACCGGCCTTCAGAATCACCTCACCCAGCGCCAACGCCGTAAAGGGCGTCTGCGGCGCGGGCTTCAGAATCACCGGACAGCCAGCGGCCATGGCGGGTGCCACCTTGTGCGCCACCAAATTCAGCGGAAAGTTGAAGGGCGTAATGGCCAGCACCGGACCCAACGGAAAGCGCTGCACCAGCCCCCAGCGGCCCTCGCTGCCCTCCACCAGATCCAGCGGAAGGCTCTCGCCGCCCAGCCGCGAGACCTCCTCAGCGGCAGTCTTGAAGGTCAACACGGTGCGATCCACCTCCGCGCGCGCCATGCGCACGGGCTTGCCCGCCTCGGCCACAATCAACTGCGCAAAACGCTCCTTCTGCTCGATCAGCGCGGCGGCCACGTCCTCCAGAATCTCGCGCCGCTTCCAGCGTGGCAGCGCACGCGTGCGGCGCAGGCTGGCCGCAGCGTGATGCACGGCCTGGCGCGCGTCGGCGCGCGTCGCCACGGTCACGCGGCCCACCAACCCGTTATCCCACGGCGAACGAACTTCCAGCGCGTCCCCGTCCGTCCATTCCTTACCGCAAAGCAAAAATCCAATTTGTGTCCCCGGCCGCATCTTCATCGTTTGGCGCTCCTCGTTCGTCTCCCATGGATTCTACAAGGGTGAGGGCCTGTGTGGGGATGGTAATCCGCAAAACGGTTCTCTGGCGAGTTCAAGATGAAACGTGAGAACGGTTGGGCCAATGACGGAAACTCCAGGATGGCAGAAATTCCGCGAGCCCTTACGGAGCAGGTCTCCAACTTCCGGGCAATCCGCAAAACTATTCGTCGGGCGGTTCCGTTACGGATAACTCAGCCTTGTCTCCCGGTTTGAGCCATATATCCTGACCGGTGCCCAGCGCGGTAGAGGTGCCCAGCGGATCCCTGAACGCGACCCCTCGTTCTTGCCGGACCACGTAGAACTTGTAGTGTCCCGGCGCAAGATCACCGATGGAAATATCCTGCCCCCGGCCCGATTCAAACAGAAAGCTGTGCATGCCAATGAATCCGGCAAACTGCGGGACAAGCAACCCATAGAAATCATGCTTGATGCCGACTGGATCGCCGGATTCGTTTTGCGAGAGATACTTCAAATGCACGGCACTGCAATTATTCCTCAGGGTCACCTCCAGCGGCGGACTGGTTCCATCCAGCCCCACGACGAGAGGCTCGAGCGACATATCCACTCCGCCCGCTGTGATTGCCGCAACATAGGTGTTGGGGGCTTCGGTCATCCATGAGGTGTTGCCCGGTTCTACCGCGTGTACCCAATAGCTGCCCGGTTCGGGGTACGTAAACTCCGTCGAATCGTCTGGGATTCCTGCACGCCGCATCTCGCCGATGGGTTTGCTGTACTCAGGCAATGGGTCCGCACGGCTCAACCAAAGCACGTGTCTGCTCGGCGATGCATTTGGATCCGGACGGGAAGGGACTACAACCGAGGTCACGATTCTGTCGCAAAGGCTCTTTGAATCCGTAAGGTCAAAATGAATATGAATCTGTGTGGCTGGGGCGGGCTTTGAACGCTCGGGCGCGGAAGAAATTGTCAGCGGCTTGCCTGAAACCGTGAATCTCATGGAATTTGCCAGCCACAAGGAATCATACTTTCCAACGCCTTCGCTTTTAGAGTAGCCTCCATGGATTTGCAACGTGTAGGAGCCGTCCGGCAAATTGATCGTACTTTGTCGTGTGACCGAATCATAATGCACCGGCATCGCCCAACCGCAATGGCTTCCCTGCGGTGGAAGCATCTGAAGTGACCGTCCATTCCGATCCCTAAGAGTGGAAAAGCCTAATGGTTTTGCGTCGCCGACTTTCAGCACCACAGGATGAAATACCTGGTGCTCGAGCAAGAGGTTAGCTACCGCGCGCTGTCCTGGTTTCAGTCGCACTGGGACTGCCGAGGAGAAATCAACGACGCCAGGGATAGCGGCGGGAGCGTACCCCGATTCTGGCATGAATGATGATGAGTGGCACACTGCCCCTGGGGACGGCCTTGGATCGTTGTCGATAACCCAGCCGCTAATCACAACATACGTGCCAGCTTTCAGATCCTTGAAGCTGTATGAGCCATGTGCATCGGTCGAACTCTGTTTTGTCTGCTGCCACACTCCCCGTCCGTCTGTCACGAGTTCCCGGTAGAGTGTAAGGGAAACTCCCTTCATGGTCTGGCCGGAATTTGTAACGACCTGGCCTGCCAGTTCAGACGTTGGCGTAAGAAAGAATCTCAGGTCCTTCATGCCGTGGCCGGGCTGGAACTCGTAAGAAGAGTACTCGATATTACCGTTGGTGGCAGTTGTATACCCCTGCTTTGCGATGTAGAAGAAATGATGGTCCAGGTCGAGCTTCGAGAACTTAAACCGCCCGTCGGAACCTGTAATTTGTTCTTGACCTCTGTTATTCACCGGAGAGTTTTTCAAATGGTTCAATTGCGATATAGGCGGATCGCCATCGACGGAAACGAGTGCCCCGGCAATGGGCTGATTTGTCTCGCTGTCAATCACTTTCCCTTGTACTGACACTGACCAATCTTCCGTTGCCATGATTTGCGCCTGACCGTCTCGGCTTCCACAGGCCAGGACACAAATTGCGGCGAAAAGAAACAAGGTTGTCTTGAGATGGTCCATTGCTAAGAAGTCTATTGAAGCATTGATGTTTACGTCAATTGTTTGGTAAATCGTCTATTGTGCAGGATGAATTCCATCCCGAACGGGGCGAACCGGCGAAATTTGAGCGTCTCCAGCTTACTCTGCGATAGACTCCCAATATGATCCACGATGGCCAAAGCCGCAAACTTCCCTTTGATGCCGACGAAGCGCTGGCGCATTTGCGTGCGAAAGATGCAAAACTGGGCACGCTGATTGACCGGGCCGGAGCCTTTACGCTCAAGCTCGACGCGTTGCAATCTCCCTTTGAGTCACTGCTGGAGTCGATTCTTTATCAGCAGTTGAACGGCAAGGCCGCAGCTACCATCCACGCCCGCGTGCGCGAGTTCTATGGCGGCAACCCCACTCCGCAACTGCTGCTCGATACGCCGGACGAGGTGCTCCGAGCCGCAGGAGTCTCTGGCAATAAATCGCGCGCGCTGAAGGATCTGGCCGCGCGCACGCTGGACGGAACCGTTCCCACGCACGCAGCGATTATGAAAATGTCTGACGCCGAGATTGTCGAGCGGCTGACAGTAGTACGCGGCATCGGGCCATGGACGGTGGAGATGCTTTTGATCTTCCGCCTAGGCCGGCCCGACGTCTTTCCGGTCAGTGATTACGGCGTACGCAAGGGCTTTGCGCTGACCTTTCTGCGCCTGCCCAAAACCCGTCCGCTGGCCGCAGATGAGCTGCCCAAGCCGGAGGTGCTGCTGAAGCGGGGAAAACGCTGGGCACCGTTTCGCTCTGTGGCCAGTTGGTATCTGTGGCGGGCCTGCGACTTGGCCAAAAACCCACCCCACGCCTAAGCGAAGAGCTAATAATCATTGCGCCTACGGCGCGTGTCGCTTGGTTTCTACCGGCATGGGGCACTGCCGTCTGACAGCGGACTGGGATGCCGTTTCTGGGAGATAAGACGGGGAAAGGTCCATGGATTCCCAGGTCTGAAAATTCAGACCTGGGGCACCCGGCTACTGATTAGCGGACCGACTCAAGCTCAGCGTTGAGATGTATAGAACCACCTGTGATATTGAGAGTCCTGGTCCAACTGGAGAAACCCTTCTTCTTGACGGAAACTTGATGACTGCCGGATGTAACGAAAACCGAGGAAGGGGTGCTCCCGACAAATGCGCCATCGATCTCTATGTCCGCTCCTGAAGGATTGGAGTCAACCGCGACATTTGTTTGTACTACAACCGAGGATGATGTAATTTTGGCGGAAGGAGATGCGGGCGCAGGCTCGACCAATTCAGGCGTCGCCCCACTTTCTTTTACCGTCGGCACAGCGGTGACAATCTTAAACTTCACATCTCGGCAATTTCCATTATTTTTTGGCTCACAGACTTTCATGTCGCGTTTCTCGATCTTCGCTTGATACGTGCCGGGCAACAACATATCTAGCGGGTTGTCAGGCACCAATTCATAACTATTACCGTCACTACCTTCAACAAATGCATGCTCTGTAATCCTATGCTGCCAAGCACCACCTCCGCCTCCCCCACCCCAGGATAGGTGAAAACTACCATGCTCACTCTCTATGTTTCTTGTGCTCAACACCTTGACAGTTAACGACCAATTTTCATGAGCCCGCATTGGATGGGCGACGAGTAAGAGATAAATTGTCAGAAGTATTACGGCGAGATTTTTTTACGCACGGATCCCCTTCTTGTGATTCAAAACCGCCAAAGCTCTCCGAGAATGGCAGGAGAATCATCTACCACCCCCCCTGCTTTCGGCAAGCAGAATTTGTAGAACGGCAAGAATTCCTAGGCCGACCTTCCCATTCGCATATAGTTGGACAGATTTGCAACTGTACGCCTTGCATTTATATACGCGGGGCGTTACTGTTGGCCATGATCGCCGGATTCGGTGGTGGACTATCACTGAATTTGGTTTCGAGGGAGAGATGGCTGAAAATCCCGCGTTGATTCATCCCGGAGAGATTCTTTTGACGGAGTTCATGGAGCCGCTGGGTCTAACGGGCTACCGGCTGGCGAAGGAGTTGGCTGTGCCCGCGCCGCGCATCGGCGACCTGGTGCGCGGGAAGCGTTCGATCTCTGCGGATACGGCGCTGCGGCTGGGGATCTATTTCGAGCTTCCGGCGCAGTTCTGGATGAATCTGCAAAATGAGTATGACTTGAGGCGGGCAGCGAGTTCTCCCGCGCTCAAACGGGTTATGCCGCAGGCGGCGTAAGTTGGTAATCCGTGACAGGCGCGGACGAGGACGTCCACGTTACAGTCGGCCAAGAGGCCAGCGCTACATTCAGGAAATTACCAAATCAAGCGGTCACGGTGCTAGCCGCACAGGATCAAGACGCAGACCCCTCGACACGCTACGCTCGCTCAGGATGACGCGGTGAGAGTAAGGCACCCATGATTCTTGGCTACGGCCCAACGCGCATAATAGAAGAAGAGATTGTGCAGCGGGACTCGAACTACGGACCCCGGCAGCCAACGCATGGGACGAGTGTACGAGAGAGCCGGATGAGCGCCGCCAGCAACACGATAGCCCTGACGCAGGAAGAGCACCACGATTGGAAGCCCGCCGCCAATCCATGGCTGATTGCTGCCTCTGTGATGCTGGCCACCTTCATGGTGGTGCTGGATTCGTCGGTGGCCAACGTCGCTCTGCCGCACATCGCCGGCAGCCTCTCGGCCTCGACCGATGAATCCACCTGGGTTCTGACCAGCTACCTGGTGGCCAACGCCATCATGTTGCCCGCCGCCGGGTGGATCGCACGGCGCATCGGTCGCGCTCGGTTGCTGATGCTTTCCATCTTTCTTTTCACTGTGGCCTCGCTGCTGTGCGGCGTGGCGCTGACGATGCCCATGCTGATTGTGGCGCGCGTTCTGCAGGGCATCGGCGGAGGCGGAATGCAGCCGCTGGCGCAGTCGATTCTGCTGGAGAGCTTTCCGCGCCGCCAGCACGGCACGGCGATGGCCGTCTATGGCATGGGCGTAATCGTCGCCCCGATCATCGGCCCCACGCTGGGCGGTTGGATCACCGACAGTTACAGTTGGCGCTGGATCTTTTACGTCAATCTGCCGATCGGCATTCTGGCGCTCATCATGGTCAACCTCTACGTGGAGGACCCGCCCTACCTGCGCCACAAATTCAAAGGAGCAATCGACTATCTCGGCTTCAGCCTGATGGCTCTTTGGCTGGGAACATTGCAGCTTGTGCTGGATAAAGGGCAGGAGGCTGACTGGTTTGGCGCGCCGTGGATCTGCTGGACTTCCGCTGTCTCCGCGCTGGCGCTGGTTGGCTTTATCGCGCGCGAACTGACCAACCACGATCCGATTGTGCAACTGCGCATCTTCCGCAATCGCAACTTCGCCGTGGGAACGCTGATCACCTGTATGTACGGCTTCATTCTCTACGGCGCAACAGCGATGCTGCCCCTGTTTCTGCAAACGCTGATGGGCTACTCGGCGCTGCAAAGCGGCCTCTCCGTCAGCCCGCGCGGCATCGGTGCCATGGCTTCTATGATGGTGGTTGGCCTGCTGGTGCGCAAGATCGACGCCCGCTATTTGATGGCCTTCGGCTTCGGTCTGCTGGGCACGTCCACCTGGATGCTGGGCCACATCAGCTTGGAGATTGGCATGAAATCAGTCATCATGCCCAACATCCTCAACGGCTTTGCCATGGGTTTCATCTTTGTGCCGCTGACCACCCTGACCTTGAGCAGCCTGCGCAAGCAGGAGATGGGCAACGCCACCGGCATCTACAACCTGATGCGCAATATCGGCGGCTCGATCGGAATTGCCGCTATCATGGCCATGCTGACGCGCGGCGCGCAGACCCATCAGAACACCTTGGCGGCAGACGTGGGTCTGGGCAGCCCCATGGCTGGCGTGATGGCGCGCGGCATTCAATCAAAGCTCTTTTCGCAGGGAGCGGATATGGTTACCGCGCAGCACAAGGCCCTGGGCACGCTCTACCGCAGCGTGCAACAGCAGGCCTCTCTGCTGGCATACGCCGATAACTTTCGCCTGATTGCCATTCTCGCCTTCTCCTGCATTCCGCTGCTGCTGCTGCTCAAAAAAATCGAGAGACATGATTGATGCGGTCGAGAATGCGTCAAGAAAAACCAAACGCCCCAGATCCCTCTTCAGGGAGCTGGGGCGTTTGGTGAACGGCTGCCAACAAAAAGCTTCTACCGGCTGAAGACAACGTACTTGCGCTGAATAAAGAGCCGGAAGCCGCCTGCTGGATCGGCGGTCACTTGCAGCGGCAGCGGATGCTTGAGGGCGGCGTCTTCGGCCAAGGCCACGCTGAACACATCGTGCGCGCCCACGTCCGTAATCACAAATTTATCGCCCACAATGCCCACGCCATACGCGCCAGCAGGCAGGCTCTGGCCGCCCACCGTGATGGGAACCTCGGCGATAAAATATGCTGCGTACTTGGACTGAATGCCGGTCGAGTAGCCGCTGGTGTCCACCAGGGTGGTCAGAACGAAGTACCCATCGGCAAACTTGACGCCGCCGGAGTTGCGCAGTTGCGTATTAGCCGCCTGGCCGCGATAAAAGACGCTGGCCGGAAGCAGCTTTTCCACTTCTGCTGGCTTCAAAACAGTTGCGCCGCCTTGCGCCTGGCTCGTGCCCGGCGCCATCATCACCACAGCCGCCACCATTCCGGCCGCCGCAGCCTTCCAAATCCCGCTGAATTTCACTGTGAAACCTCCTTGTTTTCCTTGTAAACGGAGTATATCGCACCCCACGCCGCATTGGCATCGGTTCATGAGCCAACTTTGGCCGCGTTCCACCGTTGGATGCTTTTCGAGCAAGGGGGCGTGGTGCGACAATCGATGCGTCGGGGCCTGACGCGTTTCCCGCGGCTCCGCTCGGAGGGAAATCCCATGAAGTATCTACTCGCC
>Ga0255351_1000139_pt1 | contig 33337 bp, 29 predicted proteins | sample HBST25r2metaG_FD_186024 | JGI IMG/M metagenome (GOLD analysis project Ga0255351, IMG submission 186024) | Peat soil microbial communities from Stordalen Mire, Sweden - H.B.S.T-25.r2 | ecosystem: Environmental > Terrestrial > Soil > Wetlands > Peat | place: Sweden: Norrbotten County, Stordalen... | reverse complement strand
GCGAAGAAGGTGTTGGACCGGTTGCGTGCGCCGGAGGAGGTGGGTCCGGAGGTTACAGACATTTAACAGAGCATGACCAAGCAGAATGGCGACTGGAAGACCGAACTCTTTCGACCCTCTCTCAGAATGTCCCTTATCATTGGCATTGGACTGGCGCTCTTTCAGCAATTGTCCGGTATCAACACGGTCATATACTACGCACCAACCATCTTCAAGTTCGCCGGCTTCAAGAGCTCCGGGGCTTCAATTCTCGGGGCAGTCGGTTTGGGAGTTGTCATGCTGTGCTTCCAGGTGCTGGCCATTTTCCTGTTGGATCGCGTGGGAAGGAAGCCCTTGTTATTGGTTGGAGTTGCGGGTCAGATTGCGGGTCTTGCGATTCTGGCCGCGGCCTTCCAGTTCAAGCAACTATCGGGCTTTGTTGGCGATATCGCTGTTGGCGGACTTGTGGTCTATGTGGCTTGTTTTGCCTTCGGGCTCGGTCCCGTCTTCTGGCTCATCATCTCAGAGATTTATCCCCTGGCCGTTCGCGGCGCCGCAATGAGTGCTGCCACTGTCGCCAACTGGGGCATGAACCTGGTGGTTGCCGTAACCTTTCTAACACTGGTCAAGGTTTTGGGTCACGCTTCGACGTTCCTGTTGTACGGTGTCATCACCGTCGGCGCTTGGTGCTTCATCTATAAGCTGGTGCCGGAGACGAGAGGTAAAACTCTTGAACAGATTGAAGAGCACTGGCGAGAGGTAACCCTGCTGGAGATCGCGATCCCTTGATCATGCAAATCATCACGGACGCGACAGAACAGACGGCGAAAGCTAAAGTTGATTTCACGGAACCTAACGTTGGGAGATGAATGAAAAAGCTCATAGTGTTTGATTTGGACGGTACCCTCGCGCCCAGCAAATCGTCTCTCGCTCCACAGACTGCGGCGCTGCTGCATGACCTTTTATGCATCATCGAAGTGGCGGTGATCTCTGGAGGCGCATGGACGCAGTTTGAAAAGCAACTTCTCACCGATCTTCCCCAGGGCAGTCTCCTCGCGAATTTGTCCCTGCTTCCAACTTGCGGGACAAAATTCTTCCAATTCAAAGGGAAGTGGACGGAGCTTTATTCAGAGGACCTTACGGCGGACCAAAGAAAGAAGATCATCGACTCTCTGAACAAAGCTGCGGGTGAATCGGGCTTTCACGCCAAGAAGGTTTGGGGAAAGGTCGTTGAGGACCGGGGAAGCCAGGTAACATTCTCCGCGTTAGGTCAGCAAGCTCCCTTGGCGGAAAAGGAAAAATGGGATCCCGATTTTGCCAAGCGGAAGAAGATCACAGCGATCCTGGAGACTCTTATCCCGGAGTTTTCCATCCGTATGGGCGGTGCGACTTCAATTGATGTGACCAAGCCTGGCATTGACAAAGCTTATGGCATAGGAAAGCTGCGGGATACTCTCCACCTTTCATTGAAAGAGATGGTCTACATCGGGGATGCCTTGTTTCCAGGCGGGAACGATTATCCGGCGGAACAGGCGGGTGTTGTGTCGATTCCTGTTAAAGGACCAGACGATACCAACCTGGCCATCAAGACAATCATCGCTTGCTTAGGCGATAAGTGAGCGTGCGCTCGCGAGGAGATTCGATGAGTGGATTCAAGTTGCAACGCCTGGGAATGATGATGGAGCCGGAGCCAGGCAATCCCAATGAAGTGGAAGGCGTCCTGAATCCGGCTGCCGTTCGCGGACCCGACGGTCATCTCTACTTGTTCCCTCGGCTGGTCGCGAAAGGAAATTACTCGCGCATAGGGATAGCGCGTGTGCGGTTCAATGAAGCAGGCGATCCGACGGGCGTCGAGAGGCTCGGCATCGCACTGGAACCGGAAGCCGATTATGAGCGTCGACCCGACGGCGGCGGCGGCTGTGAGGATCCCCGCGTCACTTATGTAGAACCACTTCAGCGCTACATCATGTCCTACACTGCATTTTCGCCCCAAGGTCCACGCATAGCCCTGGCCATATCCGAGGATCTCTTTCATTGGGGGCGTCTCGGTCTCGCGACCTACGCGCATTGGCACGGCATCGAACTGGGCAACGTGGATGACAAAGATGCCAGCCTATTCCCGGTCGCAATTCCAAACCCATCCGGGCATCTGGAACTGGCAATGCTTCATCGGCCGCTCTTCCCCGGCACTCGACCGGAGGAAACTGCCTGTGGCCCGACATCCCGCGAGGTGGATCTCGATCGGGAGAGCATCTGGATCTCCTATTGCCCAATGGCTCTGAAGGGTCTTGACCCGCATCGCCTTGGCAGGTTTACTTCCCATCATCGGTTGGCGACTCCAGTGTCACCCTGGGAAAGGCTCAAGATCGGCGCAGGCACGCCCCCGATTATGACCCGGCACGGCTGGCTGATTCTCTATCATGGCGTCAGCGAAATACCGCAACCGAACGCCTCTGAACACCATCTTTGCTACTCTGCCGGAGTGATGGTGCTCTCGAAGGAGCATCCACAAGCGATCCGCTATCGGTCGGCCGAGCCAGTGCTAACGCCAGAATTGCCGGAAGAATGCCACGGGACTGTCGCCCATGTTGTGTTCCCTACCGGCATCGATCGGCGCGACGATCTCGGAGCCCCAGATCGCTTCGACGTCTACTACGGGATGGCCGACAACCGGATTGGCGCAGCACGCCTCGACATTCCGGACGAGCTACCGCCGGAGGCAGTCGCCAACGCGCCGGGAGTAAAGGTATAGAGCGTTCAATGGCCAGCCGCGCGGCCGTTGAGAACCACATGATCGGGAACGGCTCGCAAAATGGAGGTAAGCTCATGCGCATTCGTAGACAGTGGCTGGTGTTGGCGCTCTTGGCTGGTTGTTCTGTTGCCGCCAGAGGACAGGATGCGAAGGGAATCATCGGGCAGGCTGTCCAGACCGAGTTGGCCGCGAGCCGCGACGACCAATCCCACTGGTTGTATTACGAAGTACCCTCCGCTTCGGTCACGCAGTGGGTGGCTGAGACGAGCTACGGCAACCTGCGGCGCGTGCTCCGGCAGAATGGCATCTCCCTCTCTCTGCCCGCACAGCACCGCCTCATTGATCGCTTTATCCAGGATTCGCAGGCGCAGGCCAGGCAGCGCAAAGCCGGCCAGCATGACGACAAGCAGGCGGCGGAGATGCTGAGGCTCTTGCCCAATGCCTTCGTGTGGACAATCACCGCCAGCAACGCAAGCGACACTACGCTGCATTTCCGCCCGGACCCCGATTTTCAACCGCCCGACTGGGAAACCCGCGTCTTCGCCGCCATGGAGGGGGACATGATGGTCGACAACGCGCAGCATCGCATCGTCAGCCTCAAGGGGCGCCTCATTCACGACGTCAAATTCGGCTTCGGGGTGTTGGGCGATTTGAAGGCCGGCGGTACCTTCGATGTCGAGCGGCGCGAAACCGGCAAGGCGGTCTGGCAGATTACCGAGACCCATGTGCATATCCAGGGCCACGCGCTGCTCTTCAAGAACATTTCCCAGAACGAGGACGACGTGCTCTCGCGGTTCCAGCCGCTTCCCGGCGACATTTCTTTGCATCAGGCTGAAATTGAGCTGCTCAAGCAGCCCGAATGACCATCTTCGCCGCCTTCGGCGCCCGGCCAGCCTGACAGTTGCGAGCGTCGATTCCACGCCCTTTGCCGCAGTCCGCGCGCATGGCCTTCCGCCGGGCGCAATTTGTATCTTGCGTCCGGTTTCAGCCGCATCGTGAATTCTGCCTCCACGCAGGTCCTATGAGCGCTCGACTTTCAAATATGTTTGGCTACTGTATCTGCAGCAGTTGACGATGGAGAGCAACGGCAAGCATGTAACGCTGGATGGGGCGAGAGTCGAATATCAGACGGGACCGATTTATTGGGGAGAGCCAGGCACTAACGGCCAACATTCCTTTTATCAACTGATCCACCAGGGAACCAGGCTCATCCCCTGCGACTTCATCGCGTTTGGTCAGCCGCTTAACCCGATCGGACGGCACCACGACATCCTTTTGGCCAACGTCTTCGCACAGGCTGAGGCATTGGCTTTTGGCAAGACTACGCAGGAAGTCGAGGCGGACGGTACGCTACCTTGGCTCGCGCCTCATCGCACCTTCGAGGGCAATCGACCGTCGAACATGATCGTCCTGGAGCGATTGACTCCGGAGGCGCTGGGGAAACTCGTTGCACTGTACGAGCACAGCGTCTTTACCCAGGGCGCCATCTGGAAGATCGATTCTTTCGATCAGTGGGGAGTCGAACTGGGAAAGGTCCTTGCCCAGCGAATCATCCCCGAACTCGAGTCCGAAACAGAGCCGAAGCTCACGCACGATAGCTCAACGAATGCCCTTATCCGGCGCTACCGGAAACTCGAGAAATCCTCATGACGGCTACACAACCTCTCCTGGGCATGAGGGTGGGGATCATCTTCTAGCCTGGAAACTCGGTGAGAGCAGAGTAAGCTCTTCAATTCGACTCATAGGCATACAGCGATCGTGACCAAAACTGAACAGATAGACGCGGCAGCTCATGGAAGTCTAAATGTGTCTGCGCGCGCAAATACGCTGCAGACCTGAGCGCCCACGCAGTTCAGATCGAGGATCTGATTCCTCGCATAACTGTGCCTTCAGGCGAGCGAAGGCATGTTCAAGCAAAAGGAGCTTTCATGGCCACTACGAAAAAATGCGAACACCCGGCTTGCAACTGTACGGCTGCGCCCGGAAAGAATCACTGCAGCGATACATGTGCCGATGCGAAGAAGACACCCGAACTCACCTGCCAATGCAAGCACCCGGGGTGCGGTGATACAGGTCTCAAGATGTAGCGGGGCGTGACTCTTGACGCAACTGTGAGTCTCGAATCTCCGCGCGATGTTCAACCCATTTCAACTGTGAAAAGGCAAAGCGCACGCCATGACGCCCTCTGCGACATATTCGACGACTATTGCACCCCCTGCATTGGATGAGTTGTGCATCAACACACTCCGCTTTCTGGCCGTGGACATGGTGCAGAAGGCCAACTCGGGTCATCCCGGCTTGCCGATGGGCTCGGCGTCCATGGCGTACGCTCTTTGGGATCGATCGCTCAAGTTCAATCCGCGCGATCCCCGATGGCCCGACCGGGACCGTTTTGTTTTGTCGGCCGGACATGGGTGTGCGCTGTTGTATGCCCTGCTCCATGTCACGGGTTTCGACTTGCCACTGGCGGAACTCAAACGGTTTCGCCAGTGGGGCAGTCGCACGCCGGGTCATCCGGAGTATGGCAAGACTCCGGGCGTCGAGGCTACCACGGGTCCCTTGGGCCAGGGCCTTGGGAACGGCGTAGGCATGGCCATTGCCGAGGTGGCGCTCGGGGCGCGCTTCAATCGGCCGGGCCACCGAGTTGTGGACCACTACACTTACGTACTTGCCAGCGATGGCGATCTTGAGGAAGGAATCTCCTCGGAGGCTGGATCGATCGCGGGTCACGAGCATCTTGGAAAACTCATTGTTCTTTACGCAGACAACCATATTACGATCGAGGGGAGCACTGAGCTGACATTCACCGAGGACCGCATGGCTCGGTTCGCTGCCTTCGGCTGGCACGTGCAGAGAGTGGAACGGAGCAACGACGTCGAAGCTGTGGCCCTTGCGCTACAGAATGCCCGCGAGGAAAAGGACCGCCCATCGTTGATTGCGGTGCGTACCCACATTGGCTTCGGCAGCCCGCACAAGCAGGACACCGCCGCGGCCCACGGAGAACCGCTTGGCGTAGAAGAGGTCCGTCTGACCAAAGAGGGGATGGGCTGGCCGGTTGAACCTGCCTTCCATATCCCCGAGGAGGCCCTGGAACATTTTCGGAGAGCGGTTGCGCGCGGAAATTCTGCGCAGACAGAATGGGAGTCGCGCTTCAAAGCTTTTACACAAGAATTCCCCGACTTGGGTGCGGAGTTTAGCCGTGTGATCGCTAGGCAGCTTCCGATGAATTGGGACGACAACTTGCCGACATTTACCGCGGCGGATGGCCCGATGGCAACTCGCATTGCATCGGGAAAAACAATTGCTGTACTAGGCGCTCGTCTGCCGGAGATGATGGGAGGCTCGGCAGATCTTGGTCCCAGCACCCACACGAACATTGATGGAGCCGGAAACTTCGAGCCGGAGAACTGGGCGGGACGCAACATGCACTTCGGCATTCGAGAGAATGCCATGGGCGCCATCCTGAATGGAATGGCGTTGCACTGCGGCCTCATCCCTTATGGGGGAACGTTCTTTGTCTTCACCGACTATATGCGTCCACCGATGCGCCTGGCGGCTATGAATGCCTTGCCAGTGATCTATGTCTTCACCCATGACAGCATTGGCATGGGCGAGGACGGCCCGACGCATCAGCCTGTCGAACAATTGTTGGGATTGCGATCGATTCCCGGCATGGTTGTTCTTCGGCCGGCGGATGCGAATGAGACAGTGGCCGCGTGGCGAGTTGCGATCGGCAGAAAGCAAGGGCCTGTTGCATTGGTGCTCACACGACAGGGTCTTCCAGTGCTTGACCTGAATTCCTATCCAGCCATTCCCGCTGGAGTTCCGTTGGGCGGCTATATCCTCGCGGATTCCCCGGCGGGTGATCGACCTGAAATCATCCTCATCGCCACCGGCTCCGAAGTTCATCTGGCGTTGGAAGGTCGCGACCGGCTCGCGACGGAAGGTGTCCAGGCAAGAGTTGTAAGCATGCCGAGCACAAACATCTTCGCGTCGCAGCCGGATGATTATCAACAGAAGGTTCTGCCCACAGGTTTGCCGCTTTTAGTCATCGAGGCTGGCTCCTCCCTCGGCTGGAGATCCTACGTCGGTCCCCAAAACGCGGTGATTGGCATCGATACTTTCGGTGCATCGGCTCCCGGATCAGCCGTGATGCAGCACTACGGTTTCACGGTGGAGAATGTCTGCAAACAAGCTCACACTGTGCTCGACCGGCTTAAGGAGAAAGCATCATGCGCGTAGGAATTGCGTCGGACCACGGCGGGTTCGCCTTAAAGGAACAGATCGCGGAGTTGCTCCGAGGCGCGGGCCACGAGGTCGTGGACTTCGGCGCTCATCAACTGAGCCCCGGAGACGATTACCCGGATTACGTTATCCCACTGGCCAGGGCCGTAGCCGCCGGCACGGTTGATCGTGGAGTAGCGCTCTGCGGCAGTGGCGTGGGAGCCTCCATCTGCGCCAACAAGGTTGCCGGTGTGCGCGCGGGTCTCATCCATGACGTGTTCTCCGCTCACCAGGGCGTTGAGGACGACGACATGAATGTCTTTTCGCTCGGCGGGCAGGTAATCGGGCCGGCACTGGCCTGGGAATTGATTGAGACGTTTCTGAAGGCTCGCTTCAGCGGCGCAGTTCGCCACCAACGTCGAGTGGATAAGGTTCGAGCGCTAGAGGAAAAGAACTAGGAGGCATACATCTCACGGAGACGAGCGTCATCGGCCTGAAGCGGATGGAAGCCAAGATGATCAGTCGTCCTCTGCCCGCTGATCGCCAGTGCGTCCTATAACGGTGAGTTTCACGCGCCGCCGCGCGGCTATGTGGTCTACGCGCCGGCATAGCTTGGTAAGTGCCGTATATTCACGAACCGCAGTTTCAATCGTTTCAGCGTCTTTCAGAGAGAGGAAAAACACATGGAATTGGGCATGATCGGATTAGGTAGGATGGGATCCAACATGGTGCAGCGCCTTCTGCTGGCCGGTCACCAGTGCGTTGCTTACGACGTCCATCCGGAGGCCGCGCAAGCGCTCGTCAAAGACGGCGCAGTCAGCGCAGCGTCGATTGAAGACTTCGCCAAGAAGCTGAAAGCGCCTCGCGCTATCTGGATGATGGTGCCGGCCGCCGTGGTCGATGAGACGCTGAAGACACTTATCCCGTTCCTCGAAAAGGATGATGTGGTTATCGATGGCGGTAACTCCTACTATCACGATGACATCCGCCGCGCTGCCGAGCTGAAGCCGAAGGGCATTCATTATGTAGACGCCGGAACCAGTGGCGGCGTCTGGGGATCGGAGCGGGGCTACTGCCTCATGATCGGCGGCGATGATGCCGTCGTCGAACGTATCAACCCTATCTTTTCCGCCCTGGCTCCAAGCATCGATTCGGCGCCACGCACGCCCGGTCGTGAGAAGGTAGGTGGTACAGCTGAGCACGGCTATCTTCATTGCGGTCCGAGCGGCGCAGGCCACTTTGTCAAGATGGTGCACAACGGCATCGAGTATGGGATGATGGCCTCTTATGCGGAAGGGTTGAACATCCTGCGCCATGCCAACGCGGGCAAGCAGAAGCAGACCGTGGATGCAGAGACCACGCCGCTGCGTCACCCCGAGTACTACCCATATGACCTGAACATTGCCGACATCGCCGAGGTCTGGCGCCGCGGCAGCGTGATTGCCTCGTGGCTGTTGGACCTGGCTGCCATCTCTCTGCTCGATAGCCCGGACCTGGCAAAGTTTGCCGGCCGCGTGTCGGACTCGGGGGAGGGACGCTGGACAATCAAGGCAGCCATCGACGAGTCGGTTCCGGCCCCCGTCCTCAGTGCCGCGCTTTACGAACGCTTCAGCTCCCGCGGCGAAGACGACTTTGCTGAAAAGGTGCTGTCGGCTCTGCGTTTTCAGTTCGGCGGCCATGAGGAGAAGTCCGCTCTCTCCTAACTCTGCTAGTGCTCTCGCTGCCCGCGTAAAGCTCGCGGGCGAAGATTTCGTCGGAGAGCAGCAAGAACTCTACGTGTCGGAAGAGCGGTCGGGCGACGAAACGCCCTACGAGAGGCTTCTTGGCGACGCCATGGCCGGCGACGGCGCGCTCTTCACGCGTGAAGATGCGGTTGAGGCAGCGTGGGCGGTTGTCGATCCGGTCCTCAAGACCCATCACCGCGTGCGCCTTTACAAACGCCGCAGTTGGGGGCCGAAGGAGGCTGACACGATCATCGCTCAAGACGGCGGTTGGCATAACCCCGGCAGCGCAGACTCATCGGGGTAAACAACCGTACGCAGCCGCGTCTTGTCCGGCACGATCAAAACCGGACACACCAACGCAACACCGTTCTATCCAGGAGAAATGGAATGAAAACGACCCTGAAACTTCATGAGATCGGCCAGAGCCTCTGGCTCGATAACATCACCCGCGGTCTGCTGTCTAGCGGCACCCTTCAACGCTATGTCCAGGAGCTATCGATCACGGGTCTTACCTCAAATCCCACGATCTTCGATCACGCCATCAAGAACAGTCACGACTACGACGAAGCCATCAGCCAGAAAATAAAGGAAGGCAAATCGGGCGAGGCTCTCTTCTTTGAATTGGCGATCGAGGACCTGCGGCAGGCCGCCGATCTCTTCCTCCCGATTCACGAGCAGACAGATGGTGTGGATGGCTGGGTATCTTTGGAGGTCTCACCCCTGCTGGCTCGCAACACGGCCGGCACCCTCGCCGCGGCCAAGGATCTGCACGCCCGCGCGGGACGGCCCAATCTGTTCATCAAGATCCCCGGCACCAGCGAAGGTCTCCCAGCCATTGAGGAGGCAATCTTTGCCGGCGTGCCCGTCAACGTAACACTCCTGTTCTCTGGCGCACAATATGTCGCGGCTGCCGAGGCATACCTGCGCGGCATCGAGCGGCGCATCGCCGCCGGCCTGAATCCCGATGTCGGTTCCGTGGCTTCGCTGTTCGTCAGCCGCTGGGATGTCGCGGTCGCGGACAAAGTGCCAGAGGCCTTGCGCAACAAGCTTGGGATCGCCATCGCCGGAGAGGAGTATAAGCGCTACCGCGCTCTGCTTGACTCGCAGCGGTCGCAGCGCATCTTGAATGCCGGCGCCCGTTCCCAGCGCCTTCTCTGGGCCAGCACGGGAACCAAGGACCCGAAAGCCTCAGACATCCTTTACGTCGAGGCGCTCGCCCTGCCTTTCACGATTAACACGATGCCCGAGGCCACCTTGAAAGCCCTTGCCGCTCATGAAGAATTTGGCGAAGCCCTGCCAGAGGACACCGGCAAGATACTCGCTGAATTCGCAAAGGCTGGAATCGACCCTGACGCTGTCGCTGCCCAGTTGCTCGAAGAAGGAGTCGCATCGTTCGCCAAGTCCTGGAATGATCTATTGGATTGCATCGCATCCAAGAGCGAAGCGCTTAAAGCCGCCTGAGTCCGGACTGGGGCCGCGCTCTGCTCCGTGTACGCAATTGCTCAGCACCGCGGCCTTCAAAGTTGAAATGCTTATTGAGTAAGCGATCCATAGCTCGGCTGCGGATTGTGATGTCGGCGAGCATAAAACTCACGTTGGCTTGCCAAGAAGGAGTTCTGCGGCGGCATTGGCGCCTCGAGAGCAACCGCCCAAGCTTCTGTCAGGTCAACCATGGAAAAAGGAGAATGCGATGACAGTTAGGAATTCTGTAGCGGCAATATATGACTCTCACGAGCAGGCAGAGCATGCGATCAAGGAACTTCAGGAGGCAGGCATCGACATGAAGAGCTTGTCGATTGTAGGGCGAGGTACGCACACGGATGAGCATGTCGTCGGGTATTACACCGCCGGCGACCGCATGATGTATTGGGGCAAGGTAGGAGCGTTCTGGGGTGGATTCTGGGGTTTGCTGTTCGGATCGGGGCTCTTCCTCATACCTGGACTAGGGCCGATTCTTGTAGCTGGGCCACTCGTGGCCTGGATTGTAGCTGGCCTCGAAGGAGCCGTTGTTGTTGGAAGTGTGAGCGCACTCGGGGCCGGTCTGGTAAGTCTCGGCATCCCCAAGGATAGCGTGCTCAAGTACGATGTAGCCGTGAAAACAGACAAGTATGTGCTCGTTGTCCACGGAACACCCGAAGAGGTAGAAAAGGCCAAGGACATCATCGCCGGAACTGAACAGAGCCATTACGCGGTTTATGGCGAGGCAGCCCTCGTCTAAAAGGCGGCTAGGACTGTGCTGGATTCCGAAGGGGACCTTCGAGTTTGGCCTATTGTGGCGTGGCATCGGCGGTCTGCAAGTAACGGCTCAACCAAAGCACAACAGTAAAGGAGAGGTCATGTTAATCAAAGCAAAGGAACTGAAAGGTTATTCACTCAAGAGCCTCGATGGGGACATCGGGTCGGCCAGCGAGTTCCTCTTCGACGACCGGTATTGGGCAGTTCGATACCTTGTCGCAAATACAGCAAGCTGGCTTAGCGGCAGCAAGGTGTTGATCTCGCCGTACTCTCTGAACGGTGTCAATAATTCAGAAGAGCAGGTGTCCGTTCAATTAACAAGGAAGGAGATTGAAGATAGTCCTTCCATCACCACGGACGAGCCAGTTTCCCTTCAATTTGAGGACACCTACAACAGCTATTATGGCTATCCGGAGTATTGGGGTGGCTCATACATGTGGGGAGGTTATCCGTACATTGTGCGGGATCGCACCAGATGGGGCTTGTCCGCCTCGAAAAAAATGGGTTGGAATCGCCATCTTCGCAGCACCCAAGAGGTAACGGGCTACCATCTTCACGCGCTTGACGGTGAGATTGGCCATGTCGATGACTTCATCGTCGATGATGAGACCTGGGCGATTCGGTACCTTGTTGTGGAGACAAAGAATTGGTGGCCTGGGAAAAAAGTTCTGATTTCACCAAAGTGGATCCAGAGCGTGAGTTGGGACGCCAGGGAAGTTGTGGTCGGACTAACCCGTGAGACCATCAAGGCTGCACCCGAATATACCGACGAGTCTGTGCTCACGCGGGATTACGAAACGGGCCTGTATGGATACTACGATCGAGAAGGATATTGGGTTGACGAACTCTCGACCGTGTGAATCCAGTTCACCAAACTATTAGACTCGGTCCCCTTGGACGGTTTACGCAAGAGCAACAGTAGGCTGCAGAATGTCGCGAGAGCGGAGTTCTGCGGCCGATTGTTGCTCCGCTATAGACATCCCCCGCTCGGTTTTGCAGATTGAGTCTGGAAGACCTGTCTCAGCCTCGTTCTCAGCAAGTTCGCCGCGGATGGCGATACCGCCTGAGCCAGCTTGCTACGCCTTGAGCAGAAGACACGATATGGAAGCCGTCGCAGGGTGGTCATTGCGATCTCGCCTCCGACCCTCGGGACAGAACCAGTATCACTGGAACTGGGGTATGGCGCTTTCGACATCCGGGTACTGAGCTGCCGCGTGAAGTGGCAGCCGTCTTTGCCGAAGAGCGTTCAGACTATGTGAGGCCTCATCGGCCACACATAAGCACATGTTACATCCCCATGCTAATTCTCTGGTTCATGTGTGCCGGGAGTATCCGGTAAACCCTGAATGTCTCCATCTATGGCCTCGGATAATGCAATGTGGTGGCGATTGAGGAGAGTTCCCGTCGGCTCTTCATACTGGATCAATGCTTTGGCATAGGCGGCTCGGGCTCTCACAACATGACCTTCGGCGATGGAAAGATTCTGTTGGTCGGTGATGACGTCCTCCGCGGTAGCCAACGCCTGACTGAATTTATTCTGCTGCAGTCCGAGAACCTGGTGCGCGAGCTTGACGAGCGTGAGTGTGGCGTCGAGCGAGTCCCTGGCCTGTGTGACCGCGCTTATCGCCTTGTTGACATCCCATACGGTCTGGTTCCTCGCATCTTGCATCCTGACCTGGAAGCGCCGTTGTTCGAGCAGCGCTCGTGCAGCGTCGGCCTGAGCAGTGCGGTTGCGGATAGGGAGATCTAGCGTGACTCCATAGGAGAGGTTGGGGAAGTTGTTTTCAAAGACGCTTGCGAAGGTCGGGCGCATGGCGCCATCGAGACCGGCGAGGCTATAGGAGGCATAGACATCGAGCGAGGGCAGCAACGCATTGCGAGTGGCCTGGATGGCGATTTGTGCATTGAGCAGGTCAAGACCGGCCCGCTCGATCTCCGGCCGATGGGATTCGGCCTGGCGCAAGGCTTCGGCTACCGGCGGCACATCGCCGGGGTGCGGTTCAGGCAACTGGTCCGAGGGGACTATCTCGACTGTCGCCAACTGCTCATTGAAGCTTCTTGAGATTGTAGCCTTCAAAGATTGTGCGTCCTGCGAGAATGCGCTGTGCGCCTCGATCAGGTCCTGCTGGCGCAAGGCCACTGCTTCCTGGCTGCGCAGCGCATCATACTGGACGCCGGACTCGGATGTGTGCGCGGCCTTCGCCGCCGTCTCGTTGTTATCGAGGAGTTTTTGCGCGTAATCGAGTCCCTGCTGTGCTACGCGAATGCTTTCCTGGTCGGAGAGCAGGCCGTAGTAGGTGGTCATTGCTGCGCCCACCTCCGTCATCACGCTCTGACGGAAGACACTCATTGAGTATTTGGTGTCATTGCGTGCGATGCGGAGGAATCGGGCGTTGGCACGGACACCGAAGGCGTTGAGAAGATGTTGGCTGAAGCCCGCCGAAAGGCTGGAGACAAATTCTGGATTGTAGATTCCGGTTGTAGTGTTGGAGGACAGAATCGTGCTGGCCTCAGAGACGGAGATGCCGGTACCGGTGAGAAAGCCTTGGCTGTAGGCGGCTGAGATAGCGGTCTGGTGAGTTTTTTCAATGCGCACACCGCTGACTACGGTGTAATTCAGGGGAGTAATGGCGTTGCTCCAACCGTAGGAGACAAAGAGGTTTGGATCGCAGCAGCGGGATGGGCCCACGGCATTAATGGCACCCCCGAGGAGACCTCCCGCGCCCACGTCTCCGACCCTTGCGCTACCTCCCACGCCTCCGCCGAGACTGCCGGCGAAAAGGGTGGTGGACTGAGGTGAGCCCGCCACACCGCGTGTGGCGCCACCCGCCTTGGCACGCAGCAAATCAGTCTGCGCGATGGGCAGATCGTAGCGCGCCACGGCGATATGCAAGTTGTTTTCCAGGGTGAGCGCGATGGCGTCATCCAGAGTGAGAGTGAGCTTGCCATCGACAATCAGATCTTCAAGACGGCGCGAATTGTCCAGCTGCGCGGCAGGAACGAAGGGAGCATAGTAAGGTGCAAGAACGCGGGGAAAGGCGCGGGTATTTGAGAAGTCGATCCTGGCCGCCTTGGCCGGAACAGGCGCCGGCTCGGCCTGCTGACAAAGTGCGCAGGAAGGCAGACAAGATGCCAGGAGAGACACAGCGGCCGACAACCGCCCAAATCGCGCTCTTGTCACTATGCTCGTCTCCTCGCGTAGTCCATTTCGCCTATGGAAGAGGCCTGTAGTGATTCACTCAGTGAGTGTGCATTCATTTGAAGTTTCATCGCTCTCCGAACCTGTTTAGGCGCCTGGGTCGCATCAATTGCCGCTCACGGGTTATGCTGTTTCCGAGACCCCAAGTTGCCCGGCCTGGGAGGGCGTAAGCGGAAGTGTATTCTCCGCCAGCGTAGGTGCAGAATCACGTGTGATCTTGCCTTCTGCTTTCCGCTCTTTGATCGCTCGTTCCTGGCCAAGTCCCATGATCAATGCCGTCAACCCGGCGAGGCCGCCTAAGGGTGATGTCAAGTTTCGCGCCAGTTGTGGCAGGAGGCAGAGTGGGATAGAGACCCCAGCAGGCGCCGGCCAGCATGAAGAGCAAGTAAAGGTATGAAGAGAGGAAGGCCTTGATCGGCTGGAACTTGAAGTTGAAGAACCAGATGCCGGCAAGCGAGCCAATTACGCCTAAGTGAACCGCAAAGGTAACCCACAAACGCCCCCTCGATTAACTGAGAGCATATACAACCACATGTCAGGCCTTCGGAAGGTTCGATTTCTGTTCAATACAGGACAGTTTGCTGGGATACCTCAAAACTAGAATATTGTGGGGTTCAGTCATTAGCACCCGAAAACAGCGAAAATTCTACGAGGAGATCTCAAGAAGGTCGATGCAGCAAGCAATGGTTGCTGTTTCGCACACATGCCGAAGCGGACGAGGCGGTGAAGGAAAGGAATGCCATTCAGTTCGGCGGACAAGCCGAGGGCGCCGGTGCGTCAGGACGACCGCATCATGGCATTCGCTGAATTGACAAGGAAGCAGATCGAAGGACAGCAAAATCAGATTTGCCGGGTTCTGCAGGACAGAACTCGCCTTGGCTTTCAATTGCGAGGGTTCTGCTTGTTGCCGTCTTGGCAGTACTACTCTATTTGCTACTCCAGAGCATGGTCAGTCACCGGTTTTTTAGAGGCGGTCGAATCGGCCAGCACGACAGGCTCGTGCCATAGTAAACGTGAAGAATGTCTTGGTCGCCAGTCCATGCGATGCCGAGCTGCGAAGTTTTCAAATCAGGAGAGGCTGACGAACTATTGAGAGTAGAATTTTCTGTTGCTGACTCAAACCATCCTGGCTTAGAGCAGCCGGTGATCCTAGTTCTTCGACTCATAGGAGGAGCATGCTACACAACCTGAATGACTTAATCGGATCTTCAGTTATTGCGGCGGGCAGCGAAATTGGGAGTGTCCGCAATTTTCTCTTTGACGACCGTTCCTGGACAATTTCTTATGCGGTGGTCGACGTGGGAACCTGGCATAAGCACCGAGATGTCGTTCTTCCAATTGCGGCGGTCGAACAACCCGATTGGACGAAGAGGATTTTCAATGTTTGCCTAACGAAAGAGGAAATTCGCGATAGTCCCGATGTCGATACCGAAAAGCCGGTTTCCCGACAGCAAGAGATTGCGATGGAGGAATACTGGGGGAAGATGGCCTATTGGGTATCCGCCCATATGGGAGGGGGGGCTTTATTTCCGACCGGAAGGAAATACCCCGTTCGGACCAAGGAAGATCCGGATCTCCGCAGCGCCTGGGGCTTGACTGATTACGAAGTTTGGGCCACGGATGGTGAGATTGGGCGCCTGGAAGGTCTCATCATGGACGAATCCTCCTGGCATCTCGGCTATTTGGACGTCAGGGCTGGAAATTGGCTCCTCAACCGCTCAGTGCTGATTCCTACTCGCTGGATAAAATCCGTTTCCTGGGCCAATTGTCGGGTGAATCTGCATCACAGCAGAGATGGGATCTAAGGTCGATTCGTAGGGCGAGTATTCGTCCAGACCGCCGCAGGCGGTTTTATGCGCAACCATAGGGATGCGATGGCACTCGTTCCTCAGAGTTGCAAGACTGAAGCCAAGTTGCACTCAGGGAGCAGTTCTGTGTAGCGGTGGCGTGCCCGAGATTTTGGACAGACAGTATTCTCAGCAAGGTTCTTGTCGAGCGTCTCTTTGACTTTCTGCGAAAGTGTGCATCAGACACTGAGGACTGGGCACGGGGACTCCCGGATGATCGTGTACAAATGTGACCATGCTCGCGAAAATGTTCCTTCATATGTCCACGGCCCACAACAGGGGGCTTTCTGGATCGCGCCGGTTTGCTGGAATGAATAGCGGTAACATCCCCAGATTCCGCAAATTGCACCGAATTGGCGCCGGCGCTCGCCTGTCCGGGATGAGGGCACACGAAAGAAAGTTCGTGGCCATAGCAACTAAATGATTAGTTGAACGTCTTATAAATCTAGGGATGATCAACGAACGGGTTCCTGGGACCGTAAATCTCCATGCCTCCAAAGAGATCCATCACGCTGACCCAAGCCGAGCTCCGGCTGATGAAAGTCCTCTGGGACCGGGGGGATTCGACCGTTGCCGACATGGTGACCGCAACCTCAGCCGAATCGGAACTGGCCTACACATCCGTCCTCACAACGATCCGGATTCTCGAGACCAAGGGCTACGTCAGCCACCGGCAGGAGGGCAGAGCATTCCTGTACGGTGCCTGCATCGGTGAGCTTGAGGCGAGCCGATCGGAAGTTCGTCACGTGTTGCAACGGTTCTTCGGCAACTCCCGGGAGCGGCTACTACTCTCGCTGCTGGGCGACGATAGGATCAGCCCCGAAGAATTGCGGCGTTTGAAAGAGGCGATTGCGAATTTGCCGGACGAAGCCCCATGCGAAGCTACGGAGAGGTTCTAAATGAACCCACTCCTTCACACGATTTCACTTGTATCCGCGACAACGGCGGCAGCTCTATTCTCCGCAATTTGGGAAGGGGCTGTTTTAGCCGCGTGCGTGGCTCTCTGCCTTCGATTGATTCCTCGCCTGAGCGCAGCCGCCCGTTCGGTTGTCTGGACGAACGTCTTCCTGCTGCTGACCCTGCTACAGGTGCTGCCTTCTCTCGGGGAGCAAGGGGCCCCAGAGAACGGTATTTCTCATTCGCCCTTCCATCTGGACCCGGTCTGGAGTGTTGCTATCGCCAGTGTATGGGCGATGCTCTCCCTTTGCAGGGGCGTGCAACTGATCTTGAGCGCCATTCGAATTCGCGGATTGGCAAGACGGGCTACTCCAATCCACCTTGACGCAACCTTGCAAACATTCCTCGATGGCCAAGCTGGAGATGGGCAGAGCGGCCGTTCGGCGGAGTTATGTTCCTCAACGGAGGTCGTGCGGCCCAGTGTTTTCGGGTTCTTCCGGCCACGCATTCTTCTGCCTCAGGGCCTCGTCGAGAAGCTCTCTGCCCTGGAGCTGCGGCAGGTGGTGCTGCATGAAATGGAGCATCTGCGCCGCGGCGACGATTGGACCAATCTGCTTCAGAAGGTTAGCCTTGTGCTATTTCCCCTGAATCCGGTGCTGCTTTGGGTGGAACGTAGGCTCTGCGTGGAGCGGGAGCTTGCCTGCGATGATCGTGTCCTCCACTCCACCGGCGCCCGCAAAACCTATGCCACTTGCCTGACTCGCCTGGCTGAATTTTCAATGCTTCGCCGCAGCTTCTCGCTGGTGCTGGGCGCCTGGGAGCGGCAGTCGGAGCTGATGCGCCGTGTGCGCCGCATTCTGCGACGGCCGCAGGAGCCAATGAACGGACGGCAAGCGATGATCTTGACGGGCAGCCTGATCGTCAGCTTTTTGGCCGGCGCGATTGTTCTGGCACGCAGCCCACAGCTTATAAGCTTCGCCCCGCCCGCACAAACAGCAGCGCTTACAGGCTCCTTGCCGGCCATGAGCCCTAACCGGATGTACCGCCAGGAATTTGACGGCTCTCCCAGGCTGGTCAAGGCGGTCATGCCAGAGGGACAGCCCCGAACTCCATATGCCACGAACCATCGGCGCATTACCGCTGCTAAGCACAATGTGAAGCGGGTCCAGGCTCTCCGGAACCAACAGGCGTGGGTAGTGCTCACCGATTGGGAAGGTGCCGAGCCGCCTCCCCGACTGGTGATCGCCGTCTCCCAGGATCGTCGCTCTTCGTATGCTGCCGTTGCGATTGCGAACGGCTGGCTGATCGTTCAAATCTAACCGCAACTCCAACCAGGAAAGGAATGTCCATGTCCCCAACAACTAATCAATTAGTAGCAACAGCCAAGAAGTTTGCCGTTCCCGCAGCGGTCGTGGGAGCCTTCGCATTGGGCGCCGCAATCTTCGTCGGCCACGGCAGCGTTCATGCCGCGTCGGCGATGGACGACAACAGCGTCTCGGCGCTCACTTCGCTCGATCATGCCATGGAGGCGATTGCCTCGCGAGTGACCCCGGCTGTGGTCAACGTCGCCGTTACCTCGCAGAGTTCCAGCGAGCATGACACTTCCGACGGCATGATGCAGGGGCTTCCGCCCGGCCTGCAACAGTTCTTTGGGCCGATGCGGCAGCAGCCTGCTCAGCCGCGAATTGAGCATGGAGTGGGAAGCGGCATCATCATTTCACCGGACGGATATATCGTCACCAACGACCACGTGGTGGATGGCGCCACCAGTATCAAAGTCACGCTCAACGATCGTCGCATCCTGAACGCGAAAGTCATCGGTGTTGACAAGTTGACCGATCTTGCTGTGCTCAAGGTGAACGCGTCGGGCCTTCCCTCGATTGCGTGGGGAGACTCCACGAAACTCGAACCTGGCCAGACCGTACTGGCCTTTGGCAGCCCATTCGGCTACTTCCAGTTTTCAGTAACGCGCGGCATCGTCAGCGCTGTCAACCGGCCGAACCCCTACTCCGATGACGCGCGCAAGCCGGGAGGCTACATCCAGACCGACGCCGCCATTAACCCCGGCAATTCCGGCGGTCCGCTGGTAAATGCACATGGCGAGCTGGTCGGCATCAACACGTTCATCATCTCGGACAGCGGCTCGTTTGCCGGCGCGGGATTCGCAATTCCGTCGCAGATTGTGCGCGCCACAGCCGAACAACTGATCAAGAACGGCAAGGTCGAGCACGGCTACATCGGCATCGAGATGAACGACGTAACCCCCGACAATGCTCACTTCTTCAATCTGCAGGATGCCAACGGGGCAATTGTTGCCCAGGTCATGCCAGACTCACCGGCGAGCCGCGGCGGCCTCAAAACCGGCGACGTAATCTCACAGCTCAACGGACAAAAGATCGCGAATGGAAGTGCCCTGCAGGTTGCGGTAAGTGAAATGGCCCCCGGTACGAAGATCACCATGGGCGTGATACGCGACGGCAAGCCGGAGACACTGGACCTCACAGTGGGCCAGTTTCACGGCAATAGCGAAGTGGCAAGCAACGAAAGCCAGGACGGCCCGCAAAGCGGCAAGCTTGGACTCGCGGTAGGCAATCTTACGCCCGAAACTCGGCAGCAGTTCAACGTGCCCGATCAGGTTCACGGTGTGGTCGTCGAGAACATTCGCCCTGCCAGCCCGGCAGACGATGCCGGCATCCAGCCGGGCGACGTCATCCTCGAGGTCGACCGCAAGCCGGCCGACTCCGCAAGTCAATTCGCAAGCGAGGTACACCAGACCAAGGACGGAAAGGATCTCCTGCTGCTCGTCTGGTCGAAGGGCAATTCCAGCTATCGAACGATTCATCCGGATCAGGACAACCAAAACGGCTAGAGGCTTCAAGGCGAGGCCGTCGTGGATCCAAACGGCGGCCTCACTGAATTCTCTGCTCTCGTCCCGCCGTTTTGCCACCCCATCCATCACGACACGGATGAGTTAGATCCGCAATGCTCCCAGGAGGCTCGCGGATATCAGGACTTGACTATGAATGAATCCATGCGGGCCACTCATGGGTCTCTCTTCCTTTTTTGCGTCCTCTGACGTACGGAAAACAAAAGAGCTATACCACAACTGAGCGCTAGCCGTCCGAGAATTGGGGGCAACCAATTGATTCTACCCGGCCCGATGGTCTCTCGAAACAAGAGTCGTATTGGCGACGCAAAGTATGCGATCGAAAAAATCCCCACAGCGACCAAAATGAACCCGACAATTGATGCCGCTCTCCCAGGCTGTTCTTGTTCCATCGGCAATCTCTCTGGCGCTGCCTTTGATGCCATCTTCTTATGGCCCCAAGCAGATCCTTTGATCGAGCGATTCTAACCGAGATAGTAGCCTGCTACTACCTTCTCCAACGGCTCGGTCGAATAGAGGTAGCCGGACTGGAATTGTTGGCGCTGCATCCTGGGGCCTTACTAAGGCGCGGAATCCCATTTGGTATCCCATATGGGCCTGTACAACTCAACTGGAGAGAAACTGATTTGCTTTGTCTTGCGATCGACCCACAGAAAGATCGGCTTCTTGGAGCCGTTGATGTCCACTCCCATCAGTACGCCGTTGCCCCAGGTCCGGGAAAGGGCGGTCTTATAGCTGCGAATCTGCCCGTTTGGGCTGCTGGGCCCCCAGTCCTGCTGGAACCGGTCAAAGCCATATGCCTTGTAGCGTTCCGGATGTTGCTGCCAATCGGGGTCGTAGTTCCAAATGCCGTAGGCTTTTGACTGGTCACCGGACTCTACCGTGGCAAGAAAGGTGTTCACCCGGTGCTCCTCCGGCCAATTCCAGAACCACCAGGTGCCCAGAGCGCCCAGCACAACTATTGCGAAGAGCGCTATCTCAATGTTTCTCACTCGCCGCGCACGATCTGCGTCATACTTTGGTGCATCCATCAATGTCATGGCTCGGAATTCTCTCCTTCCAACGCATCCGGTGAAAACCCTGTCTCGCCGCGCGGGATCCTCCGCTATAAGTGACATCGCAACCCTTCGCTGTATTTGTTGCGGACCGCTTCGGCCGACGGGTTGCGAGGCGACAATCATTCAGGATTGCGCAGGAGAATCCAAGAATCTGTGCTGTTTTGAACACTCTTGCGCCTGCGAGATTGGCTCTAGACGATTGCGCAGAATCAGATGCGTGGAGTTCTCATGTTCGTTATGGATTGGTCTTGCTACCTATGAGCGCGCCTGCCATTGTTTTGAAGCTAAACAGTGGCCACAGAGGATGCAATTGCCGTCCGCAACCTCTTCGGGGAATCCTCTCTTATTGAGAGTAAGGAACCTTGCCGGACAAACCGCCGCGCAGGCGCCGTCTCCCTTGCACAGATTCGTATCAACTGTAATCTGACTCACGATTGGTATTCCCCCTTGTCACGCCAGCCGAACCACTGAAAGGCTTTGGGTGCAGTGTACTCCCGGTGAAGTGCTGGGTACCCGCCAACCAGGCAGGGTGCGATAGACCGGGCGCGAAAGTGGCAAGTCGCGATTTGCAGAACTAAGGTCAACTCCGAGCGAATACACTTCGACCAGGATGAACGACTCCTCCCCACAACCCGGTACGCGTCGATCAATTTCCGCTGTGAGTCGTCAATCTTTGGTATGAATCGAGTCACTGACTACCGAGTGCTTTGTGAGATCGTGTTTTATGTCTGCGGCCTGAAAATCACAATCTGATAAACGGTGTTGTCGTGAAACCAGATCAGGATGCCCCGTGATGGCCAGATAAGCTTCACGCCACCGCGGCGCCACTCCATCGTTCCGGCATCGCCGTAGATCTTGCGGACTCTGTCCGGCGACATGCCGAACTTTACACCGCTGCCAGTAACGCCTTTGAAGTGTTTCTCGAAGCGAAGTTCGATTGCCTCGTCTTTATCGTTCAACAGGCAATTGAGGCCCACCTTATCCCATCGCATCAAGCGACCGTAGGAAGACTTGTCGGGAAAGCCAAGCGCATCGATCAGGGAGTTCATGCTGGCGCCCACTATGAAACGGTCCCAGCCCACTCCTTCCTGAATTGTCTGCTGGGTTCTCTGGGCAGAAGCTCGGCCTGTTGGGGTCCAGAGGAGCAGAACGATCATGGTACACAAGTACACTCTGAAAAAGCGGAGCATCGGCTGGCCTTCAAATTGAGAATTGCAGACATTCTAGGAGGTAGTCGCGGAAAACACAATGCCCGAAGCCCTGCCGCAGGGTCGCGGGAGTGTAGTCGCCAAACCGTCAGTTATGTATTGGTTAATAACCGATAAGCATATGCGTCCGCAGAACAGCGCGAGCCTCGAACGGGGACCACAATGGACGGACAGGGGAGGCTTCTAGCCTCTCAGGGCGCCAGGATCAACTAATCCTCAGCGAAGCGGCCAGAATCGGGAACGATAAACGCCGATGTCACGGGGAGAGACTGTGGATTTACAGAAGATTTCCAAACGGTGCTTCGAGGGGCGAGCGGTCGTGGAAACGCGGTTTGGCCTGATGTCGACAAGTGAGAACGAAGAGCGATTGTCCGTTACCTCCTGCTCCAGCCCCTTACCACCTCCGGCAGCAATCATTTTTCATGGCAGTTGACCGGCAATAAAACGGCTGCGATACCGTCTCTGGAACAACAATTTCGCCACCCCTGCGGCGCGGAGGCCCCGGTCTCCGCGCCGAAGAGAGGTTCCCATTCTTACTTCGCGAATTGGAACCAGTTCACGTTGGCGATGCTGCTTGCTCCGTTGAAGACCACATATAGATTGTGGACCCCGGTGGCTCCCGAAACGTTCGCCGTTACCGTGGTCCACGTCTGCCATCCTCCGGTCACCGGCAAGTTAACTGTGGCAATAGGCGTACTGGTCATGCTGTCGAGGTAGAATGTGGCCGTTCCCCCGCTGCCAGCGCTGGCCGTTCGCACATTGACCTGGCTGACCGAACTGCCGAAGTCGACATTCTCGTAGACCGTATAGGCGCCCGATGAGAGGTAACCCAGATCGTATTCGCCGGTCGAGTCGCCGGTGGTCTCGGTTTCCAGCCCAGATTCACTGGAGAAGCTGGAGCCCTGGATCTGCGCGGTGGCCGCCATGGGAGGCGTGCTGCCGGTTTGCGATCCGGTCCACGTAAAGGTGGCGGCGGCGGTGGCGGGGAGGGTGTAAGAGAACGACTCGGTTCCCCACTGCACCTGAAAAGTCTGGCTGGACGGAGAGCTGTTGTAGGCAATCAATGCCATCGAGCTGTCTGGATTCACGAAGGCAACGCTGGCGATTGCGGGGGTATTGCTCGAGTAGACGCGCACCGCGCCGGGCAACACGTACTTGCTGTAGTGGCCGAGCGTGTAGAACTCGATGTCTTTGGTGACCGCGCCTGTCTGGCTGTTGACGGTGACGATGGGCGTGCATGTATTGCACCCGCCCAAGCCAGCGTTCTGCGTGAGGTTGGGGCCCAGGTTCTGGTTCAGGGCAAGGCTCCACTTCACATAGGCTTTGCCCGAATTGCGCAACACCTGCGTGATCTCCAGCATGTCCGAGGTGAATTGATCGCTGATCCAGGCGCCGCCGGAGTGTTCCGTCTCCCAGTTGCCGAGCGCTGGGAACTGGTTCTGCAACAGTTGCTGCGCGCCGGGCGCCCCGCCATAGCCATGCCAGGCCGTGCCGGCTACCTGGGTCAACTGCTGGGCCGTCAATCCGCTCAGCACAGTTTGTGGATACGACGGCGTATCCCAGTTGTGGTCGTAGACAAAGACCTTGGTGGAGATGTTGTTGGCTGCCAGCGCAGGCAACACGTAGTTCTGCAGCAACGCCAACTGCACGCTGTCGCTCATCCCCATGCTCGGATAGGAAGTGGTGATGTTCAGCGGCTCGTTCTGCACCGTGATGTAATCGATGGGCACGCCGGCAGCCTGATAGGCCTGGATGTACTTGACCAAGTAATTTGCGAAGGCCGCTTCATTGGCGCTGGTCATCAGCAGCGTTCCGCCCAGCATGGAGACCGGGCTCATGGAGGCGGGATCCTTCATCCATCCGGGAGGGCTCCAGGGATTGGCCATGAGCTTCAAGTTCGGATTCAGCGCCTTGGCTTGCTGGATGAGCGGCAGGATGTAGGCTTGGTCGTGGGTGATGGAGAAGTTTGCCAAGGTTGGGTCGGTTTGCCCGACGGGCATGTCGTCAAAGGAATAGACGCTCAGCGCGATGTCGGATGCACCGATGGGAATGCGCATGAAGCTGAGACCGATGCCATTGCCATTGCGCGTAAACAGGTCGTTGAGCGTTCCAGAGAGCGACGACGATGGCTCGACTGTCATGAGCAACCAGGCGGCCGAATCCGTAAAAGACGCGCCAAATCCGTCGATGGACTGATAGGTCTGCTTTGCATCGACAACGACGGTGTCGGTTCCCGCATCGGCCGTGCTCCCGAGGTTGAAGTTCACGCTGGGTTGCGCTGCCATCAGCTGTGTTTCGTCATTGGTGCTCAGGACCAGGGATACTGCCGGTCCCAACAACGAATAGGTCCCCGTGGCAACGGTGCTGGTCGAATAGCCTGTGGCAACCGCAATGGCTTTGATCGTCGTAGTGGATGAAACTGCGATGGGCGCCGACGCTGCATACAGAGTCGATGCGGTGGTAGGCGTTGATCCATCGGTCGTGTAATAGATCGAGGCGCCAGTGGTGGTATCGGACAGACGCACTGTTTGGGCCGAAGCATACGATCCGGGAGCGGGAGAGAAGCTCGGCGTGGCGGCGGCTGGCAGGTTGACGGTGTACGTGCCGGTGGCAACATCGCTGTTCGTGCAGCCTGTGGCAACGGCAATCGCGCTGATTGTCGTAGTGGATGAAACGGCGATGGGCGCCGACGCCGAATACAGAATCGATGCAGTGGTTGGTGTGGATCCGTTGGTGGTGTAATAAATCGAGGCCCCGGTGGTTGTGTCAGAAAGGCTCACCGTCTGCGCCGACGTGTACGTTCCGGCAGTCGGGCTGAAAGTTGGCGTTGCGGCTTGCTGCTGCGGAGATGTGGTGGTTCCTCCGCTATTTCCGCTGCCGCAACTGTTGAGTGTAATAAGCAGGGCGCCGATCATAAGAATGGTTCTGCTCATGGCGATAAGATCCTGGTGTAAAAGGCCGAGATCCGGGTGGAATACACTCTTCGCGAGGGCAAGGAGTGGGCCGCATCCATCGACACAGCCGACTCGGGTAGCCACGATTGCAGAGCTTCGCGACACCCCATCAGAACAGAGGCGTGAGAAGATCGACCGACACCCTGAAGGCGAAAATCGCTATGTGTGGGCATGTTGGTTGAACATCTTACCACTTCGCTCGCTGACTCGGATGTGATCCACTGACCGGTACGGAGTTTACCTGACCGGCACGCTGCCAATGCAGAGCAACGTCAAGCTCTATGTGGATGCAGGCGCCCTTGACGAATTTCGTTTTCGAGAACTGCACTTTCGGCAATGCGACCCGGCCCGGCGAGCAGATGGGGACTAACGCCGCTCCCATCCTGCTCAGGAGCGTCAGAATGAACTGAGAAACGGTCCGCAATGCCGGCCAGCTCAAGCGGGACGGGTACGAAGTCTTCGTCCCAGTCAAGTTCGAGCCATGAGGCCGGACCGCACTTGAGGCTCCAACTTATTCAGCATTGAGCGTTTTCCGCCTAGGCCAGCGCAAGATTCATGTTGTCGATCGCTTCGTCGATCTCCTGCGTGCTCTTGAAGCCTACGGTTGCACTATCGATTCCGGCGTTCTTGAAAGCGAAGCGCATGGCGGCCTGGCGGTCTTCGTGGCGCGTGAAGGCGCCGTTGCCGATGAGCTTCATGCTGATGACACCCATGCCGTCTTTCTTAACCTGCTTGACGTGCTCAACGACCTCGTCCACGTTGGCTGGATTGATGTCCTGTCGATAGTCGGGGCCGTCCATGACCGTGCCGTTGTGGTTCATGCGGATCATTGCGACTTCGAGCCATTTGTTGCCGGGCATCTGGCGGAGCGCGGGCAGGCCATGGACCGATGCGCCACGCGCGCGAATGATCTTTTTCGATTGCGCTTCGAGGATGCCGTCTTGCCAGAGGCCCGTTGCGGCAACCCAGTCAGGCGTGTGCTGCCAGTGGAGAAGCATAATGTCGAAGTACTCGGATTGCGACGTGCGGCGCATTTCGTCGAAACGCTTCTGCGGATCGACGCCCTTGTCGGTGGTCACCTTGGTCATGAGTTGGTAGCTGTCACGCGGGATGCCTTTGAGCGCTTCGCCGAGCATGGCCGGCGTGGCATAGGCCTCGGCGGTCTCGAAAAAGCGGATGCCGCGATCGTAAGCGTAATGAACGAGGCGGGTAAACTCCTGCTGGCCGAGCGCGGCCTGCACGTAGCCATTGTTGCTGCCGGTACCGAATGCGAGGCGCGTGACCTGCATCCCCGAATTGCCAAGAGTGACTGCGTCCGTGGCTTTGCGGGAGGTGGCGTGCAAAGGAAGAGCGCTGAAACTGCTTACAGTTCCAACGGCAACCGAGGCTTTGAGGAATTGGCGACGGGAAAATAAACTCATGATGAGCTCCTGGGCTGGGCCGGACGGCTGTGGGGAACAGCCGCTGGCGAGATCGTATCACGTGGACCGGCGCTGGGAAAGGCTCTCGCCTGACGCAACATCCCCAATGCGCATTTCGAGCGGAGTTGGGCGTTGAAACGCGGTATGGGCTGTTGTCGTCAGTTCAGGAGTAGCAACCGGGGCAATCGCTAAATCCTGCACGATATTTGCGGACAAAGCTGAGAGTTGGTAAACGTTTCCGAGTCGCTTTCGCGGCCTCACCCGGGCATTCTCCGTGACAAGCTAGGTTGTGTCCTTGCCAAGTGTGGATGTCCAGACTTGGCAAATTCCGTCGATTGCGGTGCTCAGGACTTCGCAGAAATCAATATATCCTTTGGCAACATCGATCCCAGGCCAGGTCATCTCTCCAGATGGATGAGCAATCCTATTTCTTAGCTCCATAAACTCAGCCAACTTCGCCCTGGCTTCTTTTGTAGCTCTGTCTGCGTTGTCCTCCCCGAAATGCAGTTGCACTTGATGTTGCTGACCTAACCGCTCCCAGATTTTCACGGCCCCAATTCGGTTGAATATGTCGTTGAGAATGTCTGGCCGCATGTTCTCTAGTGTGATTGAAAGGCACTTACTATTAACGCCGTTCTTTAAGCTACCGCTGAGATTTTCAGAGAGAATGCCTACAAATGCAGCAACTCCGTTCTCCGCATGTCCGTATTTCCTGGGGTTTTGCATGATCTCGGCAGTGTAGTGGATCAAATTTTCCCTCATCGCCTTTGGAAGTTTATTGAATTCGCTCCGGTCCGAAGCTACCGTGTCGGTGAGATCTTCGAAGACCTGTCTGACGAAATTTTCGAACCGTCCTGCTAAATAGAGGAGCAGAACGCCGTTGAGGATGGGCATCTCAGCCCGTGAGGAGAGGATTGCCTCCTGAAATTCCTGCAGCTTCGTCTTGAAGTCAGAGGCGGAGAGCTCATCGATTAGGAAGAGACTCGGACTTAGAACGCTCAGGGCTTCAGCCAGTCCTAGCATTCTTCGCAAGCGGGACAGATCGGTTTTGAAGTCGTCCAATATTTGGCTCACGTGGTCCCCTACTTGGTTAGGATTTCCTTTGCGAGATCGACACGGGCTTTTATTGCGTCTACGGTGTTTCCCCGCCCTACCAAGATTTCGTACTTGTCCTTGTCATTTGCGGCCGCTGTGAAATTTGATTGGATGATTGCCTTCCGCCCTGCTATCGGAGGAACACCAATCAGCGCTGATGCCACCATGAGGGCATCGTAGGCAGGCCTGCTCGGTCTCTTCGTCTGAGGTAAAACAAACGGATGGCCATCGAATAGATTGAAGAGCGAGTCTAGGACGCAGCGGTACTCTTGTTCGAGATTAGCCACCGTCCCTTTCGGATCACCTTTGTGCGCTTTCATTGAGGCGTCCATGATTCGCCTCAATGACCCTTGTCGTCCGTTTGCTACAGTTTCCTTTATTGCGAAGAAGCGCAATACTAACTCGCAGTCGGCCATCGTTTTGTAAAGTGCGTTGGATTTCACGTTTTTCGGTACGGCCTCCTTCTCTTCCGGCGTGTATCCCGGTATACCCCAGGTATCTCGGAAGACGTCCCATTCAGAGAGCCGGGTCAGCATCAAATTGAACTCTGACGGATAGAGAGCGTTCCTCAGTTCTTGTGGGTTGAGCCTTACGCCGCCTGTATTTAGTCGATTGAATATGACCATCCTAACGTCAATATCGAGTTCTTCTGGGCTGGTAGTCTCTGCAAGAAGCACTATAGCGTTGATTGTCCTGCGCAGCAGGCTTCGTTGCATCGTAGGTGTGATTTCGTCAAAGCTGTTTCCGTTGAGTTCTGTTAGAAACTCGAGACTGGACAACTTGTATCCGTTATCCAAATACCCGGTGATCGCTTCTAGTCTTTGGCTTCCATCCATTACCTCATATCTGTTTAGGTCACTCTCAAAGAGGAAGATTGGAGGAATGGGAATGTTGAGTATGAGTGATTCAATGAGTCTCGAACGTTTCTTCGCATCCCATCTGTGGCGGCGCTGATAGCCCGGGTGCATGTCGATATAACTGCTCTCTCTCATGGATCTGCGAAGGCTGTGTAAGGTAAGATCCATCGAGCTACGAACAATTCGAAGTTGGCTGGCCGACGCTTTCTGGGCAACATCCTTATCGCTGGCGGGTGTCTCGGCGGACTCCTCGTCCTCTGATTCGAACCATTGCTCGACTTCGCCTTCGCTGATCTCCTGGATAGGGTCCGGCTCCTTGATGTTTTCCTGTTCGACCATTAAACGACTCCTTGTTCGTGTGCTTGAAGACAGTTTAGGCGATCATTTGACCTTGGAGCGAGAAATCGGCTCTTCCGAGAGAATAATTGCCCTTACAAAGGCGGTCGCGGCGACGCGTCTGGCCTCAAGGGCAAGTTCCTATCAAGATCGGGACATTGCACCGGGTCCAACGTCCATGTTGACCACGATCCTCAGGGGCGCCTGCGCTTCCGAGGCCGCAACTTTGACCGGTCCGCCGAACCAGGGCTTGACCATAAGGCTAATGTACCGGGAGTTCCCCCGGCTCTGCCGCATAAGCGCTAACTTGTTTATTGTGCTGGCGGCCTGATTCTGATACCGTTGGATGCATGATGACCGTCAATGCCGCCGACGAGGATTGGAATCTCTTGCTTTCCTTTTTCCCAACGAACTGGAAAGAGTTGGCGAAGGCGACGGATGCGTTGAAAGGTCTGCGTCAGGATAAATCCGAGGAAAACTACATTCGCACGCTTCTGCTGCACCTGGGGTGCGGCTTTTCCTTGCGAGAGACCGTGGTGAGGGCCAGGCACGCCAAACTTGCGGAACTTTCCGACGTAGCTTTGCTCAAACGGCTGCGCAAAAGCAACCTGAGACGCTGCTCTACGCGCAATATGTCATGGTTTTGACAACGTTTCCCCGACAAGAATTTTCTCTGGAACAGGTTCTCGAACGGTACCGGTTTCGCTGGCAAATCGAGCTGATCTTCAAACGCTTCAAGCAAATCGCCCAACTCGGCCACCTGCCCAAGTACGATGAAGACAGCGCCAAAGCCTGGCTTTATGGAAAACTGTTCGTCACCTTGCTCACCGAGAAACTCATCCGGCACGCCGGCGCCATTTCCCCCTGGGGATTCCCGTTGGCGCGCCAAGCGCCCTCCCAGCCGGTGGCGTGAGTTTTCCTTCGCGTTTCACCAAATTACCAAGGCTATTGAACCGGTCCTTGCTCTCAGCGACATGCTGGCAAATTGGGACCAGATCGCAAAACGCCTAGCCGAAGCGCCTCGCAAACGTAAATCGCAAGAGCAAGCGCTCTCCAAAACAAGTTAGCGCTTATGCGGCTCTGCCGGGGGTATTCTCACTTCCTCCGGCGAAATGTATCTTCAAAGTTACCTCGGGATGATCGGTATCCCGATGGACATGTACCCGGAATTCCCGCAGGACCGCGACACGATCCTGCTCACGGAACAGGCCAAGTCCGACCCTCAGATTGTGGACAAGATCTGGCAGCATCTGAACGCCGGCAAGACCGTGGTGATGACCAGCGGGCTGGTCAAGGCTCTGCAAGGCAAAGGCATGGATCAGCTGGTGGACGTGGAATACAACGGCCGCACTGTAATCACCAACAAGTTTGCGTTCAAGCGGAGGATGAGTGAGGAACCCAACAACTACTATTACTCGCAGAGCGACATCATTCTTCCGCAGCTTGCGTACGGAATAGTCGATATCGATCCGATCGTTCAGGCGATCTACAAAGACGATAGCCGATCCCCGGTTCTGCTCCAGTTGCATGGTCTGCTCAAGGGCAGACTCTTCATCCTGGTAATACCGGAGAATGACAGCGATCTCTATCAGCTTCCACAGGAAATCCTCACCCAAATCCGGAAAGAGCTGATGGGAGACATTCCAGTGTATCTGGACTGTCCCAGCAAGATTAGCCTGTTTACGTATGACAACAACACATTCGTCACGCGGTCCTATCTGACCAACGCAGCGAGCTACAAGATTGTTGTCAAGAAGCCATCGGCCAGACTGTTCAACTTGCAGACCGGAGCTGAGTTGCACGGTTACGTCGACGGTGACACGACGGTCTTCGAGGTTTTACAGATGCCGCGTACCTTTGTTGCGTACCGCTTCGAATAAGGGGGGTGCGCGGGTTGGAATCGAGAAGCGCCGTATTGCTTAGGCGGAAAGGCGGCGTGGCTGCGCTCATGCGTCGGCACGCCGCCCCACAACAATCGCTGAGACCCAGTGTGGAGAAAGCGTAATGAAATCCAGATGGATTGTTGCATTGTTCGCATTATTCGCGATGCTCGCACCAGCGGCGTTCGCCACGGTCACGCCGTACCCTTCCTATCCGGGCGCGTCCCCGAGCGTGTCCTTCAAAGTCAGTGTGGATGGCCAGCCGGTGTATGTGAATCGGCTCCCCACATTCAACCAGTTTCGATGGATGGACTATGCGAGTTTCTCCATGACCGGGAAGGTGCACGTCACGATCACCTCGCTGGTCAACGACCGGAATGTGATCACCTGTTACATCCGGCCGCTCGCCTACGGCATTCATCCGCAGATCAGCGGCAAGACGGTCAGCTTCGACCTGGACCAGCCGCGGTACCTGCTGGTGTTCGTCAACGAGGAGCCCACGTTCCAAAGCATGGGGTTGATGCTGTTTGCCGAGCCGCCGGAGAAGAATGCGCCCAAACTCGGCGATCCCAACGTGGTCAACATCATGGACTACAAGGTGGACAACACGGGCAAGACCCTGGACACCGACAAGATCAATCAGGCGATTCGCGACGTGAGCGCACGGCCGGTCGGCGGCGTGCTCTTTTTTCCCGCCGGCGTTTACCTGACGGGCTCGGTGGATACCCGTTGGATCGAAGGCGACGATGATGCGCAGGGAGAGATCCTGGTGCTGCATCCGGGCATGATCGATCGGGTCCAGCTCTACCGCTTTCCATAGGTTGAAAACTCCGCTGTCTTTGCGGTTTTTCGATTGCCGGCTTGATCGTCGCAAGCAGGAGACGGTGCACGTGATAACCTTGCTGCGTTTTGAAATCGCCAACGCGCCGCGCGGGGAATTTCCACGCTGGGCATTTCGCCGAGAAAGCTGATGAGGTAGCCGCCATGATCAACAAGCAGCACTTTGCCGCTCTGCTCTGTCTTCTGGTTTCCGGGTTTGTTCCGGCGCTCACACCGCTTCTCGCCCAGCAACCCCGTTACCCGTTCAACGATCCTTCGCTGCCGATGGAAAAGCGGATCGACAACCTGCTTTCGCTGATGACCGTCGACGAGAAGATCGACTGCCTCAGCACCAATACCGGTGTGCCGCGGCTCGGCGTGATGAGCTATGGCAGCTCCGAAGGCATCCACGGAGTGGTGCAGCGGCAGGGCTACGGCAGGCGCATGCCCATTACCACGACGCAGTTCCCGCAGCCTCCGGGGATGGGCGAGTCGTGGGACCCGGAGCTGGTTCGCCAGGCGGGCGGCGTGGAGGGCTACGAGGCGCGGTTTATCACCCAGACCGAAAAGTACAACCGTCAGATTCTCATGCTCTGGGGACCGCAGGCCGACCTGGCGCGCGACCCGCGCTGGGGGCGCAGCGAAGAAGTCTACGGCGAAGACCCGTTCTTCAACGGAACCATGGTGGCGGCCTTCGCCAGGGGCCTGGAGGGAGACGATCCGAAGTATTGGCAGGCCGCGCCGCTGCTCAAGCATTTTCTGGCCAACAGCAACGAGGATCACCGCAACGATTCGTCGTCGAACTTCGATCAGCGGCTGTTCTGGGAGTACTATTCGGCGCCTTTCCGGATGGGATTCCAGGATGGCGGCGCCAGAGGCGTCATGGCGTCCTACAACGCCTGGAACGGCACCGCGATGGCCGTCAATCCGGTTCTCAAGAGCGTCGTCCGCGACCAATGGGGCGTGGACGTGATTTCGAGCGATGGAGGAGCGGTGGGTTTGCTGGTCACCGCGCGCCACCTTTTTCCGAATCATAAAGAAGCGGTGGTGGCGTGCATGAAAGCCGGCATCAATCAGTTTCTGGAGAGGGTCCAGAGTGACGCGAAGGCGGCGCTGCAGGATGGCGAAGTCACCGAGGCGGAGATCGACAACCTGCTTCGCCCCAAGTTCCGGATCACGATCCGGCTGGGTTTGCTGGACCCGCCGGAGATGGTTCCCTACACAAAGATCAAGGATTCGCCCGAGCCCTGGAACACGGAGCGAGATCGCGCGGTTTCAAAACGGATGGCGCTGGAATCGGTGGTGCTGCTCAAGAACGACAACGGCTTTCTGCCGCTCAAGAAGGAGGCCATCAAGTCGATCGCGGTCATCGGGCCGCTGGCCGATTCGGTGCACTGGGACTGGTACGGCGGCTTGCCTACGTACGCGGTTACGCCGCTCGAAGGAATCAAGGCGGAGGTGGGACCGGACGTGAAGGTGAATTACGCCGAGAGCGAGCTGGGTAACGCGGCCATCGACGCGGCCAAATCCTCCGACGTCGCGGTGGTTGTCGTCGGCAACGATCCCACCTGCGGTCCAGACATGGCGCACGACTGGCACAGCTCGGTGGACGGCGGCGGCACGATCGCCTGCACCGTGCCCAGCGACGGGCGCGAAGGACGCGACCGGGAGATCATCACGCTGGCCCAGGAACAACTGGTGAAACAGGTCTATGCCTTCAATCCCAGGACCGTTGTCATCCTGATCTCCAGCTTCCCCTTTGCCATCAACTGGTCGCAGGCCCACGTTCCCGCTATCCTTCACATGGCCCACTCCTCGCAGGACGAGGGCACGGCCTTGGCGCAAGTTCTCTTTGGCAACTACAACCCCGGCGGACACCTGGTGGAAACCTGGCCGAAGTCTCTCGATCAGGTGCCGCCGATGATGGATTACAACATCCGCGACGGCCGCACCTATATGTACTTC
>Ga0255351_1000134_pt1 | contig 33708 bp, 25 predicted proteins | sample HBST25r2metaG_FD_186024 | JGI IMG/M metagenome (GOLD analysis project Ga0255351, IMG submission 186024) | Peat soil microbial communities from Stordalen Mire, Sweden - H.B.S.T-25.r2 | ecosystem: Environmental > Terrestrial > Soil > Wetlands > Peat | place: Sweden: Norrbotten County, Stordalen... | reverse complement strand
TATCCTAACCCGCAGATCGTCCGAATAAGCTCGTCCCATCGGTTTCACGTCGCGGCAACTTCACCAGAGAACTCAAGCATAAAGCACGACTGCGTTCCTTGGGTATATCTATCTTGATACCGCTCTAATGCCTATGACAACTTTTTAGCCACCAGCCGCTTGCGCCAAGGGAAGGGCAGGCGCTGTTTGAGCAGGCTCCAGCGGGTGTTCTGGAAAGGATAGGACTCATTTCAAAGTATTTTTGTCCAGTTTACCTTGGACCAACAACACAATGCGCTGGACGGAATCCAGGGCATGTACATCAATCTCACGCGGCAAAAACTCTATAGCGAAGCGGCTTTCAATAAAATCAACCAGGCCGAGCATTCCAATTGAATCGATGATGCCGCTGGTGATCAGAGGCATCGTGTCGTCCATGTCTTCAGGGCGCGTGTCGGGCAGATAGTTGGCGGCGACAAACGACCGGATTTCAGATTTAATCTCCACAGTTCAATCCTTCTTCAATTTTATTCAGGGCAAGGTAGTCGATCTTGCCTCGGCTGCCCTTGGGAATGGCATCCATGATGCGGATGCGGTCGGGCATCATATAAGGCGGCAGGCGGCGTCCGCAATGAGCTTTCACCTCAGCCAGAGTGACTGCGCCCTCGGCGCTGAGACGAAGAAAGGCAGTGATAACTGCTCCTTTTGCTTCCGTCTCGACGGCAATCACAGCCGATTCCAGTATAGCTTCATGGCCTGCAAGAGCGGCCTCGATCTCGCCCAGTTCAATGCGAAAGCCGCGGCGCTTGATTTGGCGGTCGAGCCGTCCGAGAAAGAGGAAGCCGCCATCCGCAGTAGTGGAAACGCGGTCGCCGGTGCGATAAAACTGCTGACCTTGCACGGTGACAAAGCTGCGCTGGGTTTCTTCGGACCGATTCCAGTACCCCTGCATCAGCGACTTGCCGCCAGTCAGCAGTTCGCCGCTGGATTCATCGACGCGCACTGTGGCGTAGGGGCAGGCGTGGCCGATGGGCAGTGGATTTACACCGTCAAAATCGGCAGGCACGTCTTGCCATGTGACGACATTGGTCTCGGTGGGGCCATAGAGATTGACCAAGCGCGCAGCCGGAAGTGCGGATTGCAGGCGGGCCAGAATAGGCGCGGGAAAGACCTCGCCCGCGAAAAGAATCAGGCGTAGAGTGAGATAAGTGCGCGTGTTGAAGCGTCCCTCCTGCAACATTCCTGACAGAATAGACGGCACGGAGTACCAGCAACTGATGCGGGCCTCGCTGACGAATTGCGTAAGAAAGCGCGGCATCCAGACGATGTTGTCCGGAACCACGACTGCGGTAGCGCCCGTAAGTGCCATGTTGAAGAGGTCGAAGGTGGAGAGATCAAAGCCCAGCGGCGACGGGCAGGCAATGCGGTCGGCTGCGGTGATTTGAAATTCATCTGCGGTCCAGCGGACGAATGCCGCGACGGCGCGATGCGAGAGGGCAACGCCTTTAGGACGGCCTGTGGAGCCGGAAGTGAAGAGGATGAGGGCGGTGTTTTCGGGGGTGGAATTCCGTTCGCCGAGAAAAGGAATTTGAGGTTCGTCGTTTCCCAGGTCCGAAAATCCGGACCTGGGGCACCCAACATTTTTAGATTTCCAGAACGTTTCGCTCCAAGGCACCGAAGCTCTGGTTTGCCGGTCGGTAATACGCCGACCTTCTTCGATCACCAGCCGGGCTTCGCACTCGGAGAGGACAGATTCAATGCGTTCGCGGGGCCAGCGGGGATGGATCGGCACATAGATGGCTCCGGCCAGCAGGGAAGCAAAGACGGCGATGATGGCGTCGGTGTTCTTGGGCAGAACGAGGGCGATGCGATCCTGCTTTTGCACGCCGTTTTCGATGAAGACGCGGGCCAGCGCGGCGGCTTGATCGAAGAGTTCGCTGAAGGAGGTGACGCGTTCTTCTTCGAGGATGGCGGTGGCATCAGGCGTTGCTGCGGCGGCGCGGCGCAGCCACTCATGCAGCAGTTGGCTTTCAGGCACGGGCAAGCGTCACCCCCCAGGTGAAGCCGATGCCAGCCGAGGCGAAGAGCAGCAGTTGACCAGGACGGATCAACCCCTCGCGCCGCATCTCCGCATAGTTGATAACCAAATCGCTGGCGAAGGTGTGGCCGAACTCCTCCATACGCGTTGCTGGCAGTCCGCCTTCCGGCAAGCCGACCATGCGGCGGAAGCCCTCGCGGTCGCGGCGGCTGATATTCGAGTAGATGAAATGGTCGACATCGCTGAGGCGCAGCCCGTGGTTGGCCAGCACCTTGTTTGCTAGCCGGAAGAGTTGCAGGTAAAAGATCGGCATGACCTTGTGCTCGATGCACAGAGCATCGGCGATGAGCTGAGTGCGGCCCTCGCTTTGCTTGATCGTGATGGCATTGTGCAGATGGCCGAGGGTCATCGCGTCCACGTCCAGAATCAGCGGCCCCTGCTCACCGTCGCGACGCAGAATCACGGCGCTGGCCGCGTCGCCCTGCACGGTGATGGGCAGCAGCGTGCGGTTTTCCGCTGGCGCGCTGTCGCCAGTAACCAGCAGCGCGGTGCGGATGCGCTCATTCATGCTCATCCAGCCGAGCGCGGTCTGAATGGCCAGATGCAGCGCGGCGCAACCACCCTCACGGAAGCTCAGATTCAGCGATGAGTCCGCGCCCAGATCGGAGCTGAGCTGATGAGCCGAGGAAAGGGATTGCGAAATTTCTCCGGGAAAAGTGCTGAAATCCAGGATAAAATCGATCTGCTTTGCCTGGATTCCCGCCTCGTTAATCGCCGCCTTTGCGGCCTCCAGCAGCAGGTCGTAGGGCTGTTTATCCTGGCAGACGCGGACGCGGCAGAGGCCTAGATTATCCATCGCCCTTTGCCTTGCCTGCGGAGTCAGCGGCGCAAGCGTCTCTTCGACACGGACGCGTTCACGCGCGAGGATCGTCTCCACGCTCTCTTCGTCCGGCGGCACGGCGTAGGCCGCGGCACTGATGCGCACATTGAGATTCAAGGCAGCTCCAGGTGAAGCGCGGCAAAGCCGCTGACGTCGGCGGTTCCAAGCATGATTGCCTCGCCGCTGCCGGGCCGCTGGCTCAAGGCCAACAGAAGATGAAAGAGCGCGCCTGTGTCAGCCAGCCCTGCGGCCACAGGCTGCCGGGGCAGAATCACTGCATCCGGGCCGGCTATCTTGCGCGCCGAGCAGGTCTCCGAACTGGAGGCGCACGGCGCGCCATTGCCTGCGCAGAGGATGCGCGGCGGAGCGGCTCCACTGAGCAACTGATGAATGCAGCTCTGGGCATCGCCGCCGGAGGCCCAATGACCGCCCCGCAACGCCGCATAGGAGCGCGTCTGCCGCTTGCCTGTCGGTTCCAGCACCATCGCCACCACGCCTTCTCCGGGAATAAATTCGGTCGAGGGCGACAAAGGCTCCTCGTTGAAGCAGGCCGGATCAAGCATGTGCGCGGCCTCATACCACTCATAAATCGCCTGCGTCAGCGTGTCCCCGGCAATCACGACAGCCATATCGGCCTGACCGTGACGGAGCAGGGAAGCAGCCTGAAGCAGCGCGCTTTCGGCGGCAAAGCTCTTGCTGCTGACGGTCAGATTAGGGCCTTGCAACTGATGAAAAAGGGCCACGTGCCCCGCCGGAGCGTTGCTGAGCGTCTCCGGAAAGGTGATGGGATCGGTGCTCGGCCAGCCATTCGTAGCGGCGCTTTGAAAAAATGCCTCGGTCAGCTCGACGCAGCCAAAGCTGGTGGCAAAGACGACGGCAATTCGCGAGCGATCCATCTGGTTCAAATCAACGCCCGCATCCTGAAGCGCCAGCGATGAGGCCACCAGCGCCCAGGCCGAAAGGCGATCCAGCCGCCGGGTCTTCAATCCTGGCACAACGGCGGCGGGGCGAAACGGCTCAACCAGAAAGGCATGGCGCAGGCCGGGTGTCGGCCAGGCTGTAATCACGCGCGGGGCAATCGAAGTCGAGGGTAGGAGTCCTGCAAGCGGACCAAACGGAGTGACGGAGCCGATTCCGGTAATCAGGGAGGGGGGTGTCTTCATGCGCTCAACCTCCCGAAGACCAGCGCCGCGTTGCTACCGCCGAAGCCAGCTGAAACCGACATCGCCACCGGCAGCGGCACTCGGCGCAGTTCCCCGCGCAGATAATCCACGCTGTCGCTCTCGATGGGATTGGTCAGCCGCAAGGTGGGAAAGAGCGCTCCAGACTGCATTGCCGTGATGGTGATGGCCGCCTCCAAAGCGCCAGCCGCGCCCAGGCAGTGGCCGAAGTACGACTTGGTCGAGGAGACGGGAATGGGTGTCGCGCGCCCGCTGAAGGCCCGCTCGATGGCGTGCGTCTCGGCAATGTCGTTGAGTGGTGTGCCGGTTCCGTGGGCATTCACGTAGCCGATCTCGTCGATGCCGCAGCCGGACCTCTCCAGCGCTTGGCCAATGCAAGTGGCCAGACCCGCGCCATCGTTGCGTGGAGCGGTGGGGTGCGAGGCGTCGTTGGTCATCGCCCAGCCGCGCAGAACGGCATGAATCGGAGCACCGCGCTCACGGGCGTGAGCCAGAGTCTCCAGCAGCAACACCGCCGCTCCTTCGCCTATATTCAGTCCCTGGCGATTTTGATCAAAAGGACGGCAAAGCTGCGGATCAAGCGCCTGCAGCGAGTTGAAACCGCTGAGCGTGAAGGGGCAAAGCGCGTCGCTGCCGCCAGCCAGCACCATCGGAGCGGCTCCGTCCAGCAGCATATTTGCACCCAGCGCAATCGACATCGCCCCGGAAGCGCAGGCCACGGAAACTGTACAATTCGGCCCATCGATCTTGAGGTGTTTGCCAACTGCCGCGCCAACGCAAGAGACAGAAAAAGACGAGGCCCGCTTCAGTCCGCCGTGCCTGTACCAGTCGGCCGCGCCCCTGGCAATCTCGGCGTCGATCTCGCTCAGGCCGGCGACCGTGCTGGCCATAATGATTCCGCTGGCGCGCAAAGTTTCGCTCACGCCATTGAAGCCGCTCATGGCATCCCGCGCGGCCAGCACGGCCAGCTTGTCGGAGCGGGAGAAGTTGTGGCTCTCTGGAAGTTGCGGCAGCTCGCCCACCTTGGCCAGCGTTCCCTGAAAGCCGGGATACAAATCCGTCGCCGGTTGCAGGCAGCACTTGCCTGCCAACATCCCGTCGCGCAGAGCGGCCCAGCCAATGCCATAAGGACTGACCACGCCAATTCCCGTTACAACGATTGTTTTTTTTGCGTCAATCACGAGCGTGGTCCGGCCAGAAATCGAAGAAGTTTACCCATTGATCATCATAATTCTTTAATTGCGCTTCCAGAAAGCCGACTGCCTTGCTCAATGCAACGCGCTGGTCTTCCTCATGGTTGCCGGTCGAGGCGGTCAGGATCGGCTCGCCCAGCAGCACGCGATAATGCTGCCAGCCCCGCCGAACCACAAAACCAGGAAGCAGCGGCGCGCCCGCAACCTCCGCCAACAGAAATGGCCCCAGCGGAAAAGCCGCCTCCGCGCCGAAGAACGGCAGGCTTGCGCTGTGGCGTTCATGATAGACGCGATCCCCTTGAATGGCCACAATCTCATTACGCCGCAAGGCCTGCAAAAGCTCGATGGTGGCCCGCGCGCCTTCTTTCAAATTCACAATCCGCAGCCGTGGGTTGACCATCCGTTCACGCAGCATCCGCTCGGCCGGGCTGTCTTCTACGACCCGCGCCACATTCACCGGCCTCCCATGTAGCTCCAGCAGCCGCGAGGCAAACTCCGGATTGCCCAGATGCGCCGTCCACACAATCAGCCCGTGCCCTTCAGCTAGGCAAGCGTCGATCACCGCCGCTCCGCGCTCCGGGTCAACCAGCATTCCGAGTAGCTCCGCATCGCTCGCCTGGGGAACAAAGCAATAGGAGACCATCAGGTCGCAGAATGAATAGAAGACGCGATAGACCCGCCAGCGCAGCGCGATGCCTCGGCGACCCGTAACCCGGCGCAGATTCTTTTCGACGGCGCGCCGTTCCCGGCTCAGCATGAGATAGAAAACCAACGCCGTGACCATCGCTAGCGGTGCCTGCACCCACCTCGGCGTCCAGCGCATCGTAAAAAACACCATCCGCAGCGCCGAAACTGTATGGAAGCGGTGGTCGTACCAGCGCGTCATCCCTCACCCGCCGCAGTCAGCTCACTCACCTCATGAATCACCTTGCGCTTCAAGACCGAGTACATATGAGTAATGTCCATATCTGTGTAACCGATGGTCCGCAGCGTCCGCACCGCGCTTGAAACGGCGGCAGGGTTGCTCATGCCGAAGCGCCGGTGATACTCCATCTGAATCTCGTTCATCTCATGCTTGGAGAGCGTCGGCGTGCCCATCGCCATATCGTTGTAAGAGAAGCGGCTGCTCAACCCCATGCGCTCGGGGTCCCAGCCCGCGTCAATGGCCTGCTGGTTGATTTCGCATCCGGGAAAGTAGCGCAGGCAAAAATGATAAGGCAGCAGCGAAGGCTTGGGCAGTTCGCCCAAAAAATCCAGCGTGCGCTGCGCCATCGCCCGTGTCTCAGTGGGAAAACCGTACATCGTCGAGATATTCACGGCCACATCCTGGCTCTGTGTATAAGCGATGATCTTTTTGGCCTTCTCTAGATTCAAGTGCTTGCGCACCAGCAGTTGAATCTCCTCGGCTGCCGACTCCACGGCATACGTAAACCAGACGGCCCCAGCCTCAATCGCGCGATCCACAAACTGCTCGCTGGTAATGTCCGCGCGCAGGCCGTTGACAAAGTAGAGCCGCAGCTTCAGACCAGCGGACAGGATCATATCGAACAGGTCCATAGACCGCTTCAGATCCACGTTGAAAATATCATCAACCACATAGAAATCCCGGATGCCATGCCGGTCATGCAACTCGACCAGCTCCGCAAAGATATTCGCCGCACTGCGCAGACGGATGCCCTGCCAATGGCTGAAGCAGTAAGTGCAGTGATAAACGCAGCCCCGGCTGGTCAGCAGTACGCCTTGACGCCGATGATTGTACGCATAACTGAGCTGGCCCGCATATTGATCGTTGTCGATCAGGTCGTATGCGGGGATCGGAAAGCTGTCGATCTCTACGGCCTCCCGCTGCCCTGGATTCTCCACAACCCCGTTCGGGCCGCGAAACAGAACTCCGGAAATCGTCTCTGGCGCGCGACCGGAAAGCAGCTCGACAAAGACCTGCTCGCCCTCGCCCTGCACGGCAATCTCCAGCTCCGGAACTTCGTCGAAGAGCCGCTGCTTGTAGGCCTTCACAATCGGCCCGCCAACAATCAGCGTCGCATTGCTGTTCTCGCGTACCAGCCGGGCCACGCGCTGCAACTCCTCCAGAAAGAAGGCAATCGAGCGCAGCCCCACCACATCCGGCTGAAACTCCTTCAGAATGCGCACAAACCGCTCGTCATCCGGACAGGAGAGCGAGGACTCAACGATCTTCAGATCAATTCCCGGCAACAATGCACGCGCGCTCGACGCCAGATACATCAGCCCCAGCGGAGGCACATGCATCTCGTAGGGCATCGTCGTGCCCACCCACTTGTTCATGTTGTTGCATTCCACCAGCAACACTCGGGAGGGTTTCAACCTGTCGCTGGTCGGCATCAGTGCTGCTCCTGAAAAACTATTGGCTTGCGGCGACCTTCGCCTGAATCGAGGCGGCCAGCGTGCCAATTGTCTTCCATGCGCTCTGGTCCAGCTCGCCTTCCACCAGCTTGATCTTGAAGCGTCGCTCAATCTCCAGAATCAGTTGCAGAATATCGATCGAGTCGATCTCCAGATCGCCTCCCAGCAACTCGGTGTCGTCCGTTAAATCCGCGGCGGTTCTGTCTTTGATCCGCAAGCCGCTGATTATAATCTGCTTGAGTTCTTCGGTTATCTTGTCCATATTGATCTCCGCTTAGAATAGCATGGCCTTGCCGCATTACTTCGCGCCGCTTATCTGCACTAGCGGCGGCTTCTCCGCTTTCTCCGTCTCCAACCGGACCGAATACTTCTGCGGCGCTCGCCAGTGGTCAATGTAGCTGATCCGATGTACGCAGCCAATGGTGCAATTCGGTGCGCAGCTTTTGGCCGTCAAAAACTCCCGCTGAACATCCGCCGTTGTGTATTCGCTCAGCGGCACGCCCGGATACCCGCGCTGCTGGCTGCAATAATGCACCAGCCCGTCTTCGCAGATGTACAGATAGCGCGACCCCGCACGACAGCGCCAATCATTTGGACGCCCTTGCGCAATTGCCTCCTGAAACTTGTCGAATTGCGCGTAGTTGGTCTTCCGCCGATGCGTCATCTCGTGGTAGACCTTGGCCTCATCCTCCAGCAGCGGCTTCAGTTGCCCGCTCCCGTCGTGGATAATCCCAATCGTCGATTCAAAGCCCAGTTCCATCGCCCGCCGCCCAATCACCAGCGCGTCGTTGGGATTCTTGAAGCCTCCACCGACCACCGAGTTGATATTCACGTGGAATTCGGCGTGCTCGGCCAACATTTGCAGCTTCTTGTCCAGTACCTTCAGGCTCTTCATCGACACGTCGTCGGGAACCAGATTATCAATGGAGATCTGCATATGGTCGAGTCCAGCCTGATTCAGCCGCTCAATCCGGTCAACATTCAGCAGATAGCCGTTGGTAATCATTCCGGCAATCGCCCCGGTTTGCCGCATCCGCCGGATAATTTCGTCCAGATCGGGGTGCGTCAGCGGCTCACCGCCACTGAGGCCAATCATCGCCGTTCCAAGCCGCCCCAGGTGGTCGATCCGTCGCAGCATCTCGTCCAGCGGCACCGGCTCCGAAACCTTATCGTACTCATTGCAATAGCCGCAACTGAGATTGCAGAAGCGCGCCGGCACAATCTGCGCCAGCACCGGATGCCCAGTGTGTGCCAGCGCCCGCACCACCATCGCGTACTCGCGCGCCTTCCGTTGCGCTCTGATCCACAACCCGCGCGCCGTCTTTTTCCTGGGAAGAGCCATCTTTTCTATTGAATCACACTCCGGCACTCCACTTCCGTTAGCCAAGGAATGTATAGTTTAGTCCATCGGCTACCCGACCTGCCGCAGTGAAATTGTAGCGCTGGCCTCCCGGCCGACTGTAGTGTGGACCTCCTGGTCCACGCTAGTTTCATGTTAGTCATTTACTGACCTCGCCGACCCGCAGAGAATGAAACCTCTGATCGCCCTTGCCGCCGCTAACTCGCGAAATAAATTACCATATTTCTCGCCGCGTTTTCCCGCGAATTGTTCAAATTTCAGCGCAACGGTAAGCCTGTTTCAAATCAGCCCGCCATCCACGGCTATAACTTGTCCGGTAATGTAACTAGCCTGCTCGGAAGCCAGAAAAGCGACCAGCGGCGCAATCTCTTCCGGCTTGCCGAAGCGGCCCAGAGGAATCTCATCGAGCAGTCGCTTCTCTTCTTTGGCAATGTACTTGGCTGACATGGGGCTAGGCACAACGCCAGGACAAACGGCGTTCACGCGGATGTTGAAGCGGCCCACCTCGCGCGCCAGCGACTTGGTAAAGGCGATGATGCCGCCCTTGGATGCAGCGTAATTGCACTGGCCAGCTTGGCCGCGGATACCACTGGGCGAGACAATGTTACAAATGCTCCCCAACCCGCTGCGCATCATTCCTATTACGGCCAGCCGCGAGCAGATGTAAGTCGCGCGCAGATTGGTGGCGATAACCTCATCCCATTGCTCTTCCGCCATAAAGGCCAGCAGCCCATCGCGATTGATACCGGCATTATTCACTAGGCAATCGACAGGCCCATAAGCCTTTTCAATCTCGGTAAAAAGCGCAACTGCGTTGGGTTGATTCGATAACTCTGCCGCTATCGCCAACGCTTCGCCCCCAACGGCGCGGATGCTCTCGACAATTTGCTCAGCCGCTGCCTCACCGTGATGATAGTGAACCGCAACGCGAAAGCCCGCCTCAGCCAAAACTCGCGCCATCGCTGCCCCCAGCGTTCCTGAGCCGCCAGTCACCAATGCTGTCTTCATTTCAGTCGTCATCATGTGCCTACTTGAATGGCTTGAAAATCATAAACATTACTCCCCAGCGGGAGTTATAACGAGCGATGTTTCCATCCAAAGCATAAGAAACAGTTCCTTGTAACAATGTTCCTTTTGGACCGGCAGTGTTGAAGTTCGTTTCCACCCCATCAAACTTGCGGAAGTGGCTGGACTCATCCAAGTTGCGCGCCCGTGCATAACTGTAAAGGCCCTCGATTTTCATCAGGTCCATGACATTGAAGCCATAGTGCACATTGCCCTGCGCAATAGCGTCAAAGGAATCCGTGCTGCCGGGAATGCCGTGAATGCGCGGGTTGGAGAAAAACGATGGAAAATAGCGGGAGAAGCGATCTAACTGGTCTCCACCATAGTAAGAAAAATCCCACCCACCCTTGGTAAATTTGCGAATGTAGTAATCTTTGTTAAGGTCGGCGTCATAAAGAGTGTAGCTGCTCTCAATGGGTTTGGTTGAAGCATCACCAAACTGTTTCCAAGAGATGCGCTGGCCTCGCGTGCCGTCAGCGGTGAATATATAACCCTTCTCAGTCATTCTAACTTGAACGCCGGGTAGCAATGCTATGCCATTGCGCGGAACCAAATAGCTACTTGATGTATCGCTGGTGGCGCGATAAATGTCATAAGCCAGATAGGTGTACCCCGTCAGGCTGAGATGTGTATTCGCCTGCCACGCGGCGCGGCCACCGAGGGTTTGCTCCCACGACCAGATAGAATCCCCAGTGTTCTCCACATTGCCGTGATAAATGCGGTACTCGCCAGGCAGGGCGTTGAGAGCAAGGTCCGATGCCAGCCGGAGTTTTGGAGTATATTGCTTCGAGAGATTCGTAGCCAAAACCGGCCCGGCAAAAAAGACAGAAAGCTGCGCGCCAGTGTGCCGAAAATCAAAATCAGCGAAACTTAAGCCAGCAATGGGAATGGGAAAGCTATAAGTCCCCTGATAAAATGCGCCGCCTACAAGAGATACAATCCGTTTATCGCTTGTCTGCACCAGAACACGCTCTCCGCCCTTTTTCTGCAACTGTCGCAGCCCTTGATCGGTATCGCGATACATAGGATCATCGGAGTTATGCGCGGCGGTCAAGTCATTCTGAAAATGCGGAGTGTTGATAGCATAATCTGAGAATTTCAGAGTTCTTTGGAGTTGAAAGTCACGCCCCGCCGCATTCAGAGTCTGCTGCGCGTTGATGGAACTGAGCAGGTTGAAGGAATGGCCCTTTCCGTCCTCCACTAATGCATAGTTCTGAGTCTCCACATTGACCACGATACTGCTCTGGTTGCCGCGCTGGCTGAGCGATTGACGCACTTCACGAAAGCTCGTGCCGTCAATCCAAATCTTGCCACTATACAGTGACTCATCCTGCGTTTTCGGCTCGACGCCTACAACAAAGCAAAGCGCGCCATCAATTTGCTCTGTTCCAAGAAGTTTATAACTATAGCGCTCATTGAGAGCAAGTTCCAGCGGTTGAGTCAAAACCTTTTCCGGTTCCAACTGGGGCAAAGGGAACTCATGCTTGTTGCTGAATTTTACTCCGTTGACATACAACTCCGTCTGATCCAGTTCCATCTTCCCGTTGCGGTTAAAAAAGTATTGGAGCTTCATGGAGATATCGAAGGCCTGCGCTACGCTGGTGCCTTCAAAATGCAGATTCATGAAGCTGGTGGCCTGATAGTTTTCCAGCCTCTGCTTCTGCGCCTCGCGGTACTGCTGCCAGCGAGCAATAATCTCTTCGACGCTAAGGTTGACTCCGCTTTTTACTTCAACCCGATTAAAGACCGTACTGCCAATGTCGCCTATCTTATGAAGTTTCAGCAGGGCAAATTCCCCGGATGAAGCGCAGGTTGCCGTCCATCCTGAGTCGCTCTTGATCTGATCGCTTACCGTAAGCGGGCTTCTGGTTGCAGGGTCAAAGCACTGTAACTCATATTGAGATTTTGTCAGGCTAAGCAGTGTAACGGTGCGTGGATTGTCAGCCACGCCATGGAGCGGCACCAGAACGGCGAGATCCGAGCTTTCACCACCGCCAAACCAGCGTGCCTCTTCGCTCTTGGTTTCATCAAGCATTACGCTGAAAGGCAACGCAGCGCCCTCTAAATGAAGCAGACTCGGAGAAATGGTGCGAGTCATGAAACTGTGAGCCTCACAGAGTTGAGAAGCGGCTTTTGCTTCAGGAGGGCTTGACCAGAGCATTTCTACGGAGCTTCCTGAAGCGGCGAGGACTCCATTCAGGTAAGAATCCACGGACGAGTTTCCATCGGAAAGCTTCAAGATCAGAGGCTTGTTGAGCGCGTTCTCGGCAAGCCATTTAGCCTCGCCGCGCCACTCCGGCGAGTAAGTCACGCCAAGAAGGTCTGAGTAAGTCGAAAGGCGCTTGACAATATCGGCATTCTGGCCGATAAATCCGGGCTGAAAGACAAATGCCAGGCGGAGCGCGGAGTTACTTGACTTGGCGCTAACTGCAATGCGAAGCAGACCAAAACGAAACAAGTGTGAAGAATTCTGCGCGGCAACTGACTCAATAATCACTCCACGCACCAGTGGCGATGTGAGAGGAGCGGAGTTCAGAAACGAGCTAACTCGCTCAGTAACCTGCTGCTCAGTTTCAGTATCACTCGATGAGGGCTCGACAACGATATGCAGCCAGACTTCCGTCTCTGGAGGCAAGTTCTTAAGGGCTTGATACTGCTCATCGAATGCGCCGATTTTGCTTGAACTGGAGTCGAAATGCAGCACAACGGGTGGCATTACTACAGGCGATCCACCAACGATGCAGGAGTGCGAATCCTGAATCGCCGCCGCTAACTCCTGATTTTCGGAGCCAAGGGGAATCGAGACAGCATTCCTGGGCAAACCAGCCTGAGCCGCTGCGATTCCCAGTGCAAAGGCAGAAACCAGCGGGAGAGTGCAAAGACGACGAAGGTTGAGTTTTCTGAAAGAGGAGAACGTGGCCAAGATGAAAGACGCTTTCTTCATTGATACGGGACCATCGGCCCATGAATCAGTTAAAAAACTGGTTGGCCTGCATGGATAACATGCCGCATTTCGGTTGAAACCGCAACGGCTGTCAGGCGCGGGATGCTTTGCTCACGATCCGAGTCAATTCCTCGGCGTCGCGAAGCCTTGCACCCGCGTTGTAACTGCAAAAAGGAATTAGTTGCCCATCGGTGCCAACATATTGAATGATGCAGCGCCTGAGACGGCGCAAGTTATAACTGTGCGCGTCCATAAAATGCATTCCGGCGACAAAGATACCATTGAAACCCCGCTGCGACCAGCCCTCCGAACGCCCTTCATGTTTGTCTTCCCAGGCATCCAGGCTGCGCAGCAGGCGCTGGAAGGTAAGTCCGGGAGGAGTCTTGCGCAGGTCCAGGCACTGCGATAACTTCCCGAACTGACGAATCTTCGAAATATTCCGCTCGATCATTCCCTGCTCCGCGAAGGGTTTTACATCTGCCATGCCGCGCAGGAATCGTCCCAGATCGAAGAAACTGCTCAAGCAGAACGGCTTGTTATCGTCGTCCACGTAAAAGAAGGTGCCGATGGAGCAGTGCGCATCACTGAGCGGAGGATGCGTCTTCTCATTGCGAACGCGCTCGATGGCACGGGTCAAAAGCGAAAGGGAGTTAAGCGGGAACCAGTCATCCGGAAAGCGTGTCAATCCAGTCTGTTCGCTGAACTCGCGGGCCATGGCAGCCAGATTGAAGGGTTCAAAAGCGCGGTCGCCTGCTTCAATTCTTCCCACATCCGCAGCCGGCTGGATGCTGATGCCGGTAATAATTTTGTTGTGCTCCAGCGCGAATTGAAAGATCGGACCGAGCTGATCGACATTTACCGAACTCATGATCGTCGGTACCAGGACGATACGCATATTGGTCTGTTCGATACTGCGCACGGCGGCAATCTTCTTGTCCAGAAGCCGCTGGCCGCGCATCTTGAGATAGACTTCATCGTTCATGCCGTCGAATTGCAGATAGAGCGTATGCAGCCCCGACTCTTCACAGAGCTTCGCATAGGCTGGGTCGACGAACTTGCTGCCGTTCGTGGCCACTTGAATATGAGTAAAGCCCAGATCGCGGGCGGTGCGAAGAATCTTGGGAAAGTCAGGGTGAATCGTGGGCTCGCCGCCGGAAAATTGAACGCTGCGGCAGGGCACGGGCCGATTGACAAGAGCCTTCAGCATCCTGGTCACCACTTCCATCTCCAGAAAGTAGTGGCTGCCTTCGCCCTTGGCTTCAGCAAAGCACACCGGGCACTTGAAATTGCATTGATTGGTGATGTCGATAACCGCCAGACAAGGCTCGTTTTCGCTGCCTGAGCCAGCATCACAGCACCCCGGCGCTGCCATCACGTCAACCGGTTGAGCATCCGGGAAGACCAGCTTGTTCCACTCTTCCAGCTTGCGATAAAGAGCCGCATCGGAGAAGATCAAATCCTCGCTGGCTGAATGGCAGGTACACTCGGAACGCTGATAGACCTTGCCGCCGCGCGCTAAGATCGTCGCAAAAGCCGACCGACCACACTTCGGGCAGAGAGAGGAAATCGTATCTATCGTTACATCGCTTACTTGAGTTCTCAACATTTACCTGCCTGGGGGATACCCCATCTATCCTAATAGTGTACATGAACGATAATATGGTCACTTGAGAACACATATCGTTTTCACTTACTTGCAGGCCGCATATCTCCGGTTCAGCTTCAGCAAGCTTGTTTTTCGTTGAGGACTAGCACAGCAGGAATGATCCATAGGCCACCAGCCAGCGTAAGAGCCACGCCTAGGGAAGTGACCAGGCCCATCTCGGTCAGAGGTGTAAAAGTGGAAGCAAGCAGCGCTCCAAAGCCAATGATCGTCGTCAGATTGGACTGAATCAGCGCCGCGCCAGAGGCTTTGGCAACATCCAAGATATGATTCGGCGTCTTTTCCTGATAGCGGCGCACGAGGTGAATTCCGTTATCGATTCCAATGCCGATAATCAATGGTATCGCGGTAACGGACATGAAGCTGAAGGGATGGCCCATCAGTCGCAGCAGGCCAAATGTTACGACAATCGCGAAGAGAATCGGCATCAGAACCAGCAGTGTGATCTTCAAGTTTCGGAAGGTCAGATAGACAATCATAAAGATCGCCGCCGCTGTCCAGATCAAAGCTCTGCGGCTGTCGCGCAGCACCTGAGTTTGTAAATCCCGGTTGATCTTTTCGAAAGAAAACTCAACAAAAGGTCCATATTGACGCCGCCATGAATCCAGCACTGAGTCGGGAATCGCCGGGCCGGCATTGGAGTTTGACTGATAGAAAGCTATTGCCGCAACATAACTTCCGTCCTTGGTTCTTCGCAAACTATTATCCAGCAATCCTGGCGGAAGATACTGCCCGGCGCTTTCCAGAGTGATCGGCTGCGCACCATGGCCCAGCTTCCGCAATTGATCGAGATAAGGCTGGACAGGTTCGGCTCGGAAGCCATTCTCTCGCAGCGAATCTTCCAGCGTTTTGGCTGCGGCATTCAGATCAATCCCTGCCAGCGCCGCGCTTCTCATCCGCTGTGTTTGTTGCGACGGGAGCAAATCCGTCGGCGAAAAAACCGATTTAAGCGCGCCGCTTTTACGGTAGCCTTCGAGGCCCGCAGTTAGCTCTTCAGCTCTGCGCAGAACCTCTTCCTGGCCACCGGCAATCAGCAGTACGCTCGGTGAGCCTTCAATGCCGAATTTCGCGCTGAGCAGATTCTGCGCGGCGACGGCTGGCGAGTCCGGACCTCCAGCAATCTCAAAGCGCCCGCCCATCCGGATGCTCGGCAGCAGTAGCAGCGAGAGCAGGAAGATGCCCGACGAAGCCGCTACCACCAGCCGCGCATGGCGACCCACAAAATCAACTGTTGTGTGCGCGATCGCCGGAAGAACGCGGAAGGTGATGGCACTTGGCTTGAAGGGCCGTATGTGGTGGTTCCACAACTGCATCAGCGCGGGCACTGTCAGCAGCGTGTGGAACATCATCATGAACATTCCCACGGTGAGGATGAAGCCGAACTCGGCCAGCGCTTTGAAGCTGGAGGTGGCCAGCGCCGCCGTGGCCGTGGCTGCCGTGAAAATGCAGAGAACGATGCTAACGCCGGTGGTCTCGAAGGTGCGCAACATGGCCGCGTCAAAGCTGCCTCCCTCGGCCCACTCCTGCGGCGAGCGGTTGAAAAAATGCACCACCTGATCGTCGCCCAATCCCGCTAGAATGGCGATAAACGAGAGGCTGATCAGGTTGACCTCGCCGGGGTAGTAGCTGGCGATGCCCGTGGTCCAAAGAATCCCCAAACTGGTAGGCAGCAGCGACAGCAGCAGCAGCGGAATGCTGGGATAAACCAGCAGGCAGAGCGCCAGACTCCCGATGATCGAAACCAGCGAGACGCGGCGGATATTGGCCTCGATGAATTTGTGGTCCTGCTCGGCGTAGACGTACGCCCCAGCGGGAATCACGCGCACGCCGGAGCTGCGCAGTTCGGGATCGGCGCTGATCGCCTGCATTTGCGAGCGGGTCCACTCCATGATCTGCCCTGCGAATTTGTAGTCCACCGCCGACTCGCGCGGTTCGGCGAGAATCAGCAGCGCTTTGTGGTCGCGGCTGAAAAAACGGTTGCCCGATCCCCACGAGAGGTCAAAGCTGGAGTACTGCGAAAATCCCTGGCCGCCACCGGCCGTCACCGGCATCAAGCCCAGCGGATCGGCGGCAAAGTAGTCGGTTCCCATGGTGGAGAATGGCGTGACCAGCTCGGTGGCAGCCTGACGCACATTTTGATGAATCTGCCGCGGATCGAGCCGCTGGCGAAGCGCCGCTTGCTCGGCTGGCGTCGTGTAGGAGGGGAAGTTCCATGAGAATAGGCGGACAAAATTCAGCAGCTCTTCCTGGCTCAGGCCGCTGCGCTCCTGCTTGAAAAGGCCACTCGAAGCCATCTGAGCGGTCAGCCGGTCGGCCGTCTCTTCCATCGCAGCGGTCGCGTCCGCGTCACCCGTAGGAGCCTCCACCATCACAAAAAGCTGATTGCCGTAGCCCAGTTCCTTACCGATCTGGCTAGCCGCCTGCCACTGCGGATCGTGGCTGCCGAAGAGGTCGGTCAGATCGGTTCCGGTGCGCAAATTATGGATGTTGGCGTAGAGAAAAACGGTCAGCAACAGGCTCAGCCCGGCCAATAATCCCGGATGGCCAATCACCAAGCGGCCCCAAGCGCGCATCAGGCGGGCCATCATGATTCACTCTCCGCAGCGCGCCGAGCCAGAAAGAGAATGTGGGCAAAGGGCAACAGGTTGCGAAAGCGGCGCATCTCCACCTGCATTCCCGCTTCGACAAGCGCGTCGCGGTACTGCTCCGCCGAGAGCATCAGCGGGCGGCGGCCCACGTGCTCGGCCCGGAAGAGCAGCCGGTCAAAGGCCAGCACAAAAAAGCTCCGCAATCCGCGCTCGCGGTCATGCACACGGAAGATCAGCCGCCCGCCCGGTTCCAGCGCCGCCGAGCAGCGCTTCAGCAGCGCCAACTGCTCCTCGGCGGAAAGATATTGCAGCACATCCAGAATCAGAATCAGCCCCGCCTGCGGCAGCTCGAACTCGCGCACGTCGCAAACCACCGTCTCGACGTTCATCGCGCTCAACGCCTGCCGCGCAACGTCGATGCGATGCGCATTCAGATCGCAGCCCACCAGCCGCCGCTCGGACTGGTTGAAGGCCGTAAAGCAAAGCGCCATACCGTAGCCGCAGCCCAGATCGACCACGGTTCCCGTTCCCAACTCCTCGGCGGCAAGGATCGAAAAGATCCGATCCAGCCGCATCTTCCAGCGCACAAAGCCGCGATCAAAGCTGGCGCAGTCGGCAAAGGTGCGATTGACAAAGCGTCTTCGCGCGCGCAGTTCGCGCTGTGCGGGAGCGGTCCAGGAAACCACCGCAGCAGTGATCGCCGCGCAGAATGCGCCCAGCACCACACCGACGACCAAACTGCCCAGCACCCAGGAAAGAGCATCATTCTTCAGCTGCGCGCCGGTAAAGGCCGACAACTGCCACGCCTGCCACTTGCCGGTGCGCAGAAAGCTGCCAGCCTCCAGCGAACCGCCAATCAGAAAGGGCAGAAAGAACGGGTTATTGATGAAAGTTGCAGCCAGAATCAGTGGTTTATTCAAACGGAGAACAATCGCCAGGCCCAGCGCCGCCAGCGTCTGCAAGCCATAGATCGGCACAACTCCAATCAATACTCCCCAGAAGACAGCCGCTGCCGCCGGACCGGGAGCCAGTCGCTCGGTCAGCACGGTGGTCGCGAACTTCCGTAGGAATGCCTTTGTTCCCTGGATCACTGAATCGCTCTCTTCCGCGCTGCCATCTTATCCGGCTAATGTCCAATTTCTGAAACTAATAACAAAACAACCTGTCATCCTGAGCGGAGTTTGGCGCGTTCTTTGCGACAAACGCAGTCGAAGGACCTGCGGTTGTTCTTACTCAAACAGACAAAAATGATAAGTGCCCCATCCATTTCGCGTTTTTTGCGGAATGGGTGGGAAACCACGAACCTCAACCCGCCGCCACCATCAACTCGCCGCTCGCCACCTTCGCGCCATCCACGCTCACTGAGCCTTCAATGCAAGCCATCCTCCCGGCCTGCGTCAAGATTCGCGTCTCTATACGCAACTGCATCCCCGGCGTCACGGGCCGGAAAAACTTGAAGTGATTCACTGCCGCCAGCAGCGCGCTCTCAGCCGCCTCCGCCGGAGCCTCCAGAGCCTTCGCTCCCAGCATCACCGCCGCCGTCTGCGCCACCGCTTCGATGATAAGAACTCCCGGTAAAATCGGCCGCGCCGGAAAATGTCCAGCAAAGAGCGGGTTCTGTCCATCAACTAAAAGCCACGCCACGCAGCGCACGCCCGGCTCCAGCTCCTCTATGCGGTCAATCCACAGAAAAGGCGGGCGATGCGGAATCCGCTTCTCGATCTCGTCGCGCTCCATCATTTCGGTTTGGTCACCTCAAAGCTGCTAGCCGGCAGCTTGGCATTCAAAGAAGTTATTGAAAGATCGAAGACGCTGTTCACTCCGCTTTTGCCGTCCACCTCCAGAGATCGAGGCAGAAAGTCGTGCTTGTTCAGCTTCACAATCAGATAATTCAACCGGCGGCGAAAGACCACCGAATTAGGCACAAACTTCAGCTCATACTCCCGGCTGTCCTCCCGCGCGGTGATGATGAAGTTCTTCTTGAGGCCGACAATCGAGCTTTCGCGGCTGAAGGTGGATTGCGCACGCCGCACACTGCTGCCAATCTCCAGCACCTCTGTCTTGCCATCGCTCGCCGTCACGTTCAGATAGTCGCCGTTGAAGCGGATGCGCAGCTCATTCGGCGCGGCGTACTCCAGCGAAAACTTCGTCAGCCCGTCGGCGCAGAATTTTCCGTGCAGCACCATCGGCTTGAGCATCATCTTCGAGGTGCGCGTCTCGACTACAGTCCCACACGCAGTGGTGAAGTTTGCCTGCTCCTGCTGCACGCCGTTCCAGACGCGCATCAGCAGATCGTCCGATGGCGGTGCCTGCGCGGTCATCGCCACCGGAAAGATCACCAGCGCCGTTAGCAAATAAGCACTGCGCCGAAATTTCATCTCACTCCCTCACCGCCATTACCGATTCGCCGCGCATGAAATTGTAGCGCTGGCCTCCTGGCCGGCTGTAGCGTGGACCTCCCGGTCCACGCTTGTTTCATCTCAAGCTCCCAAAAACCGGTACGCCACAGACCATAGGCAAATGTTAATCGTATCGCGGATCGGCTTCATCTTCGAGTGCGACTGGCCATTCTCGTAAACCATGTGAATAGGCGCGTGCGCGATGGTGCAGCCCATGCGGCCCAGCTTAATCAGCGCTTCCATCTCGAACTCATAGCGGCGGCTGCGCAGTTTGGCGCGGCAGAGGCTCTCCAGGCGCAAGAGCCGGAAGCCGCTCTGGCTATCCTTGATCTCCTGACCCACCAGCGCCGAGGCCCATCGGCTGCCGATGGTGTTCGAGTAAAAGCGCGCTCGTGGCATCAGTGCGCGATCAAAAGGTCGCGCGCCAATCACCAGATCCGCGCCCGTCTCGCGCTCCACGCGCAGCAACGAGGGAATATCTTTCGGCAGATGCTGCCCGTCGCCGTCCATGGTGAGAATGTGCGTGAAATCATGGGCGCGGGCGTAAGCAATGCCCAGATGCAACGCCGCTGCTTTGCCGCAGTTACCGGATGACTCCAGGCAGAACGCGCCCGCCCCACGCGCCAACTCCGCCGTCCCGTCGCTCGACCCGTCGTCGATCACCACGACCGAATCCAAATGCTTCCGCGCACCTTCCACCACACCCGCGATGTGCGATGCTTCATTGAAGGCGGGAATGAGAGCGCATATTTTCATTGGCTTGGGACGATGCTCTCGGCTTCGCGGGAGCCGACCAGAACAAAGTTGAATCCGCGTTCCCTCAGTCTATCAATCATTCCCGGCAATATCGTTAACATGACTTCCGAGCCGCGAGGCAGACGATCGTGCAGCAGAATAATGTCACGGTCGGCCACATTGCTCAGAATGCGATCAGCCAACCTTTTGGGGTCATCGATCATCGTGTCCAAACTGCGAATCCGCCAGGTGATGAACTCCAGCCCCGCCCGTTTCAGGGCCTGCCGCAGCAACGGATGGCGCAATCCTACCGGCGAACGAAAGTAGCGCGGGCAAACTCCGCAGATTTGCTGGATCGCCTTTGAGCCAAGCTCAATCTCCGAGCGCAAACGGCCCGGTGTCAGGAAGCAGAAGAGATTGCGGTGCGACCATGTGTGGTTGGCAATCAGATGCCCTTCCTCGCAGGCGCGCCGCACAATCTCCGGATGCTGCTCGGCGCGCTGGCCCACCACAAAAAAAGTTGCCTTCACCTGCTTTTCACGCAGCAGGTCGAGCAGGCGCGCAGTGAAGACCGGATCAGGACCGTCATCGAAGGTGAGCGCCACAGAGTTCGCCTGATCCACCTGTGAGCGGTTGCTCACCAGCCACTGATTGCGCGGATGAAAGAGCAGAAAAAGCGTAATTCCCGTGCCCAGCGCATAGAGCGCGGCGACCAGCAGGAGGCGAAAAAGCGAGAAAGGATAAAGCAACGCCAGCGCGGCGTTGGTGGCCAAGAAAAGCAGAATGAAGAGCGCGGATCGCGCCATTTCGATCCTCAATCCAATGAAAAAACGGGGAGACGAATCGTCCCTATTCCCAATTCCCTCACGTCAGTCTCCCGGCGCTTCTTCCAACTCTACGCCAACGCGGCGCAGCTTCATCACACGCCATTGCAGGCGGTCGAAGAACAGGTAGACGACCGGGGTCGTGAAGAGGGTGAGCATTTGCGAGACGATCAGGCCGCCGACGATGGTGATGCCCAGCGGCTTGCGCAGCTCGGAGCCGACGCCCATGCCGATGGCCAGCGGCAGTCCGCCGAAGAGCGCGGCCATGGTGGTCATCATGATGGGGCGGAAGCGCAGCAGGCACGCCTGATAAATCGCCTCGACCGGCGGCAAGCCCTGGTCGCGCTCGGCCTGCAGCGCAAAGTCGATCATCATGATGGCGTTCTTTTTGACGATGCCGATGAGCAAAATGATGCCGATCAGAGCGATGAGGCTCAGCTCGGTTCCCATCAGCATCAGCGCCAGAATCGCGCCCACGCCGGCGGGAGGGATGGTGGAGATGATGGTCAACGGATGAATGTAGCTCTCGTAGAGGATGCCGAGGACAATGTAGACGGCGGTAAGCGCGGCCAAAACCAGCCAGAGCATATTGCCCTTCATGTCCTGGAAGGCCTGCGCGGTTCCCTGGAAGGTGGGGTGGACCGTCGAGGGCATGCCCATCTCGACCTGGACTTTTTGCAAGGCGGGACGGCGTCGCCGAGGGCAAAGTTGGGAGCAAGGTTAAAGCTGAGCGTGACGGCCGGGTACTGGCCCTGATGATTGACCTGGAGAGCGGTGCGCTGCTGCTGGAAACTGGCGATGGCAGAAAGCGGAACCATGGAGCCAGTGGAAGACTTTACGAAGATGCCGTTCAGCGCATCGGGGCTGCGCTGGTATTTCGGATCGACCTCCATCACCACATAGTACTGATTGAGCGCGGTGTACATGGTGGAGACCTCGCGCTGGCCAAAGGCGTCGTAGAGGACGGCGTCGATGGCACCAATGGAAACTCTCAAGCGGGCAGCGGCATCGCGGTCGATCACCAGATTGGCGGCCAAACCCTGATTCTGCTGGTCGCTGTTCACATCGCGCAGCTCGGGCATGCTTCTCATGCGGTTGAGCAGTTGCGGTGCCCAGGTGTTCAGCTCGTTCAGGTTCTCATCGGAAAGCGTGTACTGGTATTGCGCCGCGCCGCCGCGTCCGCCGATCTGGAACTCCTGCTGCACCTGAAGATAGAGAATCGCCCCCGGCACACTGTTGAGCTTGCCGCGCAGGCGGTTGACGACTTGGTCGGCGGAGACGCGTCCCGGGCGCTGATCAAGCGGCTTCAGAGAGATGAACATATTGCCGATGTTGGAGCTGCCGCCGCCCGGTCCGCCGCCGCCGACAAAAGCAGTCACTGAGAGAATCGCCGGATCGTCCAGAACCATCTGCGCAAGCTGCTGCTGCTTGACCTTCATGGAGTCGAAGGCGATGTCCTGCGCGGCGCGGGTTTGCCCGCCCATGCGGCCGGTGTCCTGCTGCGGAAAAAAGCCGAAAGGCACAATGGTGAAGAGGTAAATATTCAGTGCAATGGTGCAAAATACGATGCACAGAATCAAGACCTGATGGCGCAGAACCCAGCGCAGGCCGACGGCGTACTCGTTGCGCAACCAATCAAAGGCGCGCTCGCTGGCGCGATAGATGGGTCCGTGGCGGCTCTCGTCGCGCGACTTGAGAAAGCGCGCGCAGAGCATCGGCGTGGTGGTCAGCGAAACCAGCAGCGAGACAGAGACAGCCACGCTGAGCGTAACGGCAAATTCGCGGAAAAGCTTGCCGACCACGCCGCCCATCAGCAGAATCGGAATGAAAACGGCAATCAGCGAAAGGCTCATCGAGATCACGGTGAAGCCGATCTCCTTGGAACCTTTCATCGCCGCATCGTAAGGCGTTTCGCCCATTTCAAGGTAGCGTGTGATGTTTTCGATGACCACGATGGCGTCGTCCACGACGAAGCCGGTGGCGACTGTGAGGGCCATCAGCGAGAGGTTGTCGATGGTATAGCCCAGCAGCCACATGACGCCGAAGGTGCCCAGCAGCGAAAGCGGCACGGCGATGGAGGGAATGATGGTGGCCCAGACCTCGCGCAGAAAGAGGAAGACGACCAGAATAACCAGGCAGACGCTGATGATGAGCGAGAGTTCTACGTCGCGCACGCTGGAGCGAATGGTCGCTGTCCGGTCCACGGCCACGTCGATCTTGATGGTGGGCGGGATGGCGGCCTGCAGGCGCGGCATCTCGCCCATCACACTATCCACGGTGGAGATAACGTTGGCGCCGGGAATCTTGAAAACGATGATCAGGATGGCGTCTTTCAACTGGCCGGGTTTGCCGTTGGTGTTGATCCCGCTGACGCCGGCGTTGCGGATGTCGGAGACGCTGTCGGTGACCGTTCCCAGATCGCCCACGCGGACCGGAGCGCCGGTCTGAGGATTGTACCCAGCGATGATGGGCGCGTAGTCTTTGGCCTTGAAGATCTGATCGTTGTCGGTGATCTGCCAGCGATGATCGGCGTCCTGAAATGCGCCTTTGGGGCGGTTGGCGTTGGCACCGGCGAGTGCCGCGCGCACCGCTTCCAAGCCGACGCCATTCGCGCCCAACTGCATAGGGTTCAATTCGACGCGAACTGCGGGGCCGGAGCCTCCGCCGACAAAGCACTGGCCGACGCCCTGAATCTGCGAAATCTTCTGTGCCAGAACCGAGTTGGCCCAGTCGTAGATTTGCGGCTTGGCCAATACGTCGGAGGTGAGCGTAAGAATCAGGACCGGCGCTTCGGAAGGGTTGGCTTTGCGGTAGCTGGGGTTTTGTGGAAGATAAGAGGGCAACTGGCTACGCGCCGCGTTGATGCTGGCCTGCACGTCACGAGCGGCCGCGTCGATGTTGCGGCTAATGTCGAATTGCATTGTGACCGAGGCCGAGCCAAGCGAGCTGGCCGAGGTCATCTGATTGACGCCAGCGATGCGCCCAAACTGGCGCTCCAACGGCGTGGCGACGGACGAGGCCATCGTCTCCGGACTGGCTCCCGGCATGCCCGCGCTGACGCCGATCACAGGCATATCGACGTTGGGCAGTGAGGCCACGGGCAGCAGCGAGTAGGCCACTGCGCCGGCCATGAGGAGGGCCAGCGAGAGCAGCGAAGTGGCTACCGGGCGCTGAATGAATGGTGCGGAAAGATGCATCGGTTACAGAGTCCCGTTCTCAGTTCATAGTTCACAGTTCACAGCTAAAGTTAATCGCCAGACTCGGCAACCTGATTCCTGTTCCCTGATCCCTGTTCCCTATTTTCAAGTTCCTTCGGCTTCAAATACTTCGCCAGCTTGTCGAAGTACAGATAGATCACCGGCACGGTGTACAGCGTAAGCGCCTGCGACATAATCAGTCCGCCGACGATGGTGACGCCCAACGGCATACGCAGTTCGGCGCCCACGCCGCCGCCCAGAGCCAGCGGCAATCCGCCCAGCATGGCGGCCATGGTGGTCATCAGAATTGGTCGGAAGCGCAACTTGCAGGCCTGGAAGATGGCCTCTTCGGGCGACTTTCCTTCATTGCGTTCGGCTTGCAACGCAAAGTCGATCATCATGATGGCATTCTTCTGCACAATGCCGATCAGCAGGATGATGCCGATCAATGCAATCACGCTGAACTCGACGTGCGTAATCAACAACGCCAGCAGCGCGCCCACGCCCGCAGAAGGCAGCGAAGAGATGATGGTGATGGGGTGAATATAGCTTTCATAAAGCACGCCCAGCACAATGTAAACCGTAATAAGCGCGGCCAGAATCAGCAGCGGCTCATTGCTGAGCGAGGTCTGGAAGGCGGCAGCAGTGCCCTGGAAGCTGGCGTTGATGCTGGCCGGCATATTGATGCGCTTCTCAATGGCATTGACTGCGGTGACGGCGTCTCCCAACGCCTTGCCCGGAGCCAGATTGAAGCTGACTACAGTCGAGGGGAATTGGCCCTGGTGGCCGATGGCTAACTGCGCGTGTGTCGTCTGTTCCCAGTGCGCCAACTGGCTGAGCGGGACTTGAGAGCCGTTGGCCGAGTGGACAAAAAGATTATTCAGCGTGGAGGGATCGGTCTGAAAGTTTTTGCCGACCTCCATCACCACGTGGTACTGGTTGAGCTGAGTGAAGATCGTCGAGACCTGGCGCTGTCCGAAGGCGTCGTAGAGCGTATTGTCCACGTCGGCCATACCGATGCCCAGCCGTGCTGCGGTGTCGCGATCTATGACCAACTGCGCGCCCAGGCCCTGGTCCTGCAAGTCGCTGGCCACGTCGGTGACAACAGATTCCTTGGCCAGCTCCGTCGTCATCAAGCGTGTGTATTTCGCCAGTTCGACCGGATCGGGATCTTCCAGCGAGTATTGGAATTCTGTCCGGCTGACGCGGTCTTCCACAGTCAGATCTTGCAACGGCTGCAGGAAGAGCTGAATACCTTCGATGCCGGTCAGCTTTGGCTGCAACCGCTGAATCACTTCCGTGGCGGAGAGTTTGCGCTCCTCCAGCGGCTTGAGCGTGATCTGAATGCGTCCGGAGTTCAGCGTGGTGTTGGTGCCGTCCACGCCGATAAACGAAGAGACATTATCGACCGCCGGATCGGTCAGCAGGATTTCGACCAGCTTCTGCTGGCGCTCAGCCATCGATGTAAAGCTGACCGTCTGCGGCGCTTCGCTGATGCCCAGGATCACGCCTGTATCCTGCACCGGAAAGAAGCCCTTGGGAACCACGACATAAAGCAGCAGCGTGCCCACCAGCGTGCCGATGGTGACCAGCAGCGTAATGAAGCGATAGCGCAGAACCACAGTCAGCGTGCGGCCGTAAGCGGCGATGATGGAGTTGAAGATACTCTCCGACCAATAGTAAAAGCGGGTCTGCTTGGCGGTTTTCTTGTCCTGCAGAATGCGCGAGCACATCATTGGCGTCAGCGTCAGCGAGACGAAGGCGGAGACCAGGATGGTGACGGCCAGCGTAATGGCGAACTCGCGGAAGAGCCGACCCACCACATCGCTCATGAAGAGCAGCGGAATCAGCACGGCGATCAGCGAGATGGTCAGCGACATGATGGTGAAGCCGATCTGTTCGCTGCCTTTGAGCGCGGCTTTCATCGGGCTGTCTCCCTCTTCAATGAAGCGGGAGATATTCTCGATCATCACAATGGCGTCATCCACCACAAAGCCGGTGGAGATGGTGAGCGCCATCAGCGTTAAATTGTTCAGAGAATAGCCCAGCAGATACATCACGCCGAAGGTGCCGATGATCGACAGCGGCACGGCGACCGAAGGAATGATGGTGGCGGCCAGGTTACGCAGGAAGAGAAAGATCACCATGACCACCAAGGCGATGGTGAGCATCAGCTCAAACTCGACGTCCTTGACCGAAGCGCGGATGGTCGTTGTGCGGTCGGTGAGTACACGCACCTGCACCGAGGCCGGCAGGCTGGCCTGCAACTGCGGCAGCAGCGTCTTGATGCGATCCACGACGCCGATGATGTTAGCCCCCGGCTGACGCTGAATGTTCACAATCACCGCTGGCTGGCGATCCATCCAGGCGGCCTGCTGATTGTTCTCGGCGGCATCAACAATGGTGGCCACGTCGGAAGCGCGCACTGCCGCGCCGTTGCGATAGGCGATAATCACCGGCTTGTAATCGCCGCTGGAGAGCAACTGGTCGTTGGCGCCGATGGTGTAGGACTGGCGGTTGCCATTCAGCGTGCCCTTGGCCTGATCGACATTAGCCGCAGCCAGAGCGGTGCGTAGATCTTCCAGGCTCAGGTCGTAGGCGGCCAGTTGCGTGGGATTGGCCTGAATGCGCACGGAGGGCTTCTGCCCGCCAGCAATGGAGACCATGCCCACGCCGGTGACCTGAGAGATCTTCTGCGCCAAGTTGGTGTCGGCGGCGTCTTCAATCTTGTCCAGCGGAAGAGAATTGGAGTAGAGTGCCAGCGTCATGATCGGCGCGTCGGCCGGGTTCACCTTGCTGTAGATGGGCGGGTTAGGTAGATCGGTGGGCAGGAAGCTATTACCAGCGTTGATCGCCGCCTGCACCTCCTGCTCGGCTACGTCGATGTTCTCGTCGAGGTTGAATTCGAGAGTAATGACCGAGCCGCCGCCAGAACTCTCTGAAGTCATCTGCTTCAGGCCGGGCATCTGGCCGAATTGGCGCTCCAGTGGCGCGGTGACAGAAGAGGCCATCACCTCCGGCCCTGCTCCGGGATAGAAGGTGAGCACCTGAATGATCGGGTAATCCACCTCAGGCAAGGCGGAGACCGGCAACTGCTCGTAGCCGATGAAGCCCGCCAGCAGAATGGCGAACATCAGCAGCGAGGTCGCTACCGGACGCAGAATGAATGGCCGGGAAGGACTCAGGCTCACTGCTGCTCCTTCTTAGGCTGATTGCCGTTGGCCTGGCCTGCGGCTTGCCCCGCAGGCTGTCCCGTAGCTTGTCCGCCGTGCGAATGAGCCACGCTGGCGGTCACAATTTGTCCAGCGCGCAGACGATCCGCGCCGTCCACCACAATGTTTTGACCAGCTTGCACGCCGCTGTCCAGGATGGTGAGCTGACCTTCGGCCAGCGCAATCTTCACCGGCTGCATCTTGGCCACCGAAGTCTTCTTGACGGGGTCCGTATCCACCACCCAGACGAAGGAACCTTGCAAGCCCGACTGAAGAGCCGCCGAAGGAACCACCAGCGCGTTGGGCCTGTCTTCCAACACCAAGTGAATGTTCACAAACTGGTTGGGGAAGAGGGCGGAGCCCTTGTTATCAAAGATCGCTTTCAGCTTGCCTGTGCCAGTCGTGGTGTCGATCTGGTTGTCGGCGGTGAGCAGATAGCCCGTGCCCAGCTTTTGCGTGTCGCTCTGGTCGTAGGCCTCCACCGGCAGGCGCTTTTCCGCGGCCATCTTATGCAGGATCTGAGGAAGCCTGTCTTCGGGAACCGTGAAGTAAACCGCGATGGGCTGGATTTGGTTGATGATGACCAGATTGGTGGTTCCTGCAGCGATGATGTTGCCGGGGTCTACCAGACGCAGGCCAATCTTGCCGCTGATCGGTGCCTGAATGGTGCACCAGTTGAGCTGCAACTGGGCTGTCTGGATGGCCGCTTTGTCGGATTCGATTGCGCCCAGGTACTGGCCCTGCGCGGCCTCGTCGGCGTCCATCGCTTCCTTGGATGTGACGCCGGCTTCGTAGAGCGCCTTGTAGCGTTTGTACTCCGCCTGTGCGTTCTTCAATAGCGCTTGATCGTGCGCCAGCGTGCCCTTGGCTTGGTCCAACGCGGCCTTGTAGGGGCTGGGGTCGATCACCATGATCGTCTCGCCCTGCTTGACCTGCTGTCCCTCGGTGAACTTGACCGGCTCCAACTGACCGCTGACCCGCGCCTTGACGGTGACGCTCATATAAGGCGTCACCGTGCCCAGAGCGGTCAGAAAGATAGGCATTGGCTTCTCAGCCACAGCGGCCACCTGCACCGGAACCGGCCGGCCCAGCAGCGCTGACGCCTGGCTGGCGCTATTGGCCGCGTTGAGCTTCTGATTCGAGTGAATCTTCCATACGATTACGACCAGCGCAGCCACCAGCACAAAGTAAAAGACCAGACGCAGCCCGGAACCCTTGTGGGCGGGTGGCTGTTGGGTGGTTGTATCGTAGGCCGAGTTGTTCTCCGCTTTGCTTTCAATGGACATGGTTTGAATTTCCGCCGTTTTCTCTCAATTGACTGCCCGCAAGGGGGCCATCCCTGGAACTGTTCCGTGTAAAAGATAAATCTGTGATCGTTTCTACCGACGATTGAGTTTCGTGAAAGGTTTCGTCCGCTTGACCGGCATCTCCAAAAGCATGTATAGCCCACTCGAAAGACATTTTGCCTGATGCATGGCCGTCGAAACCATTGTATGCGAACCAGCGCGAATACAGCTCGAAAGGAACGTGAGTTAGTTGACTTATGTTTGACGATATACTGAAGATTCGGATTACGTTTTTCCAATGTCTACTGTCCACTGTTTCGAGGACTGCTTGCCCGTGAATCTCCCAGCCGCCGCGCCCGTCCAAGCAATGCCTCCGCTTTGCGTGGACCTGGACGGTACACTGATCAAATCCGATTCGCTCTTCGATGCGGCTTGCAGCTTTCTGCGCCGCCAGCCGCTTCAGTGCTGGAAGCTGGTCGTTTGGCTCAGCCGTGGGCGCGCCCATCTGAAGGCCGAAGTCGCCCGCCATGCGCCGCTCAACGCCGCCCGCCTTCCCTATAACACCCAGCTGCTCAGCTATCTGCAAGGTGAACGCCGCGCGGGGCGGAAGATCTATCTGGCAACCGGGGCCGACGGCCCGCTGGCCGAGCGCGTGGCCGCGCATCTGGGAATCTTTGACGGCGTGCTGGCCTCGGACGGCGCAACCAACCTGACCAGCGGCAAGAAGCTCACCCGCCTGAAGGAGCGCTTTGGCGCATTCGATTACATCGGCAACTCCCGCGCCGATCTGCCGCTGCTGGTCGCCGCGCGCCACGCAATGACCGCCAATCCCACTCTAGGCCTGCGCGCTGGCTTGCGCATGAGGCACATTGCGGTCACGCGTGTCTTTCTGGACCGGCCACCGTTCCTGCGCACGCTCTTCAAGGCCATACGCATTCATCAGTGGGCTAAAAATCTTCTCGTCGTGGCGCCGCTCGTCTTCTCTCACAAACTGAATCCGGCGGGGATCTTCGCAGCGGTCGCGGCCTTCTTCTGCTTCAGCCTGATGGCCTCGGCCAATTACTTGGTGAACGATCTGCTGGACATCGACAGCGACCGCCGTCACCCATCCAAGCGCTTCCGGCCCTTTGCGGCGGGCAATCTTTCCGTGGCGGGCGGGCTGGCCTTGGCGCTGACTCTCTTTGCCGCCGCGCTAGCCATCCTTCCTTGGCTTCCCGCTCAATTTGCGCTCTGGATGGCGATTTATATCTGTTCCACTATGGCTTATTCGCTTTATCTCAAGCGTGTGGCGCTGGTGGATGTGATGATGCTCTCCGGGCTGTACACGCTGCGGCTGATGGCTGGAGGCGCGGCCACCGGGACCGGAATCTCCCATTGGCTGGTGGGCTTTTCCATCTTTCTTTTCCTCTCGCTGGCCATGGTCAAGCGCTTCAGCGAGCTGGAAAACCTGCGCTCGCGCGGTCTTGCGGCAACCCATGGCCGCGGCTACCTGGCCACCGATCTCGAACAGGTACGCAGCTTTGGCACCTCCAGCGCCACGGCGGCGGTGTTGGTCTTTGCCCTCTACATCTCCCGCCCCGACGTTACGGTTCTCTACCAGCACCCTGAGCGCCTCTGGCTGATTGTCCCGCTGATGCTCTTTTGGCTCTACCGTGTCTGGCTGCTGGGTTCGCGTGGCGAGATGGACGACGATCCGGTCCTCTTCGCGCTACGCGACCGGGTGAGTTTGCTGGTGGGTGCGGGCGTGCTGGCCGCGGCCGTCTTCGCCGCCTATTGATCTGAAACAAAAAGTTAAATTAGAAGAGTTCGCTGTGAGAACCGATTCGCATCAAAATCAGGCTGGGCGTGTCTTCGGTTTTCGCATAGACAAGCAGCAAATCCGGTCGCAAATGGCACTCTCGAAAGCCAGCCAACTCGCCGGTAAGGTTGTGATCTTTCCACTTCGGATCAAGTTCCTGATCGACAGCCAACTTGTCTATCGCAGCGGGAAGCAGCGTCGCAAGATCTCCGCGGTATCTTGGACTGGATTGTATCCGTTTATAATCTCGCTTGAATTGGCGCGACCACTCAATCTTCCGCATTCAATTGATCCATTAACTCCGCAACGCTGGAAGCCGAGGGCAGACCACCGCGCCGGACCTCTTCCATGGCTGCTCTGGTCACAGCGTTCGGAACCCGCACATCAAAGGGAAGCGCTTGCTCAGCGGCAATGCGCGTCATCAACAGGCGCACGGCATCGGAAAAGCTCAGCCCCATGGCGTCTAACGCCGCCGCCGCCTTGATTTTGAGATTCTGATCCAAGCGGACGTGAATCATCGCAGTTGCATTGGGTATCGTTGCGCTCATAGATACAATGTATAGCAAATGAGACTTTAACGTCAATTTGGATCTTAGGAAGATAGATTTTATGGTCTCTCACCTTTTTTATCATGAACTCGAAGATGGGGCCCGAATGCATCCGAGTTCCATACTGACTCGTCTAACAAGCATCGTGCGCGGAATCCCCTGTCTACGACGTGGGCCTTCTTTCAGGGGCATCGTCTAGGATTGTAACTAGAGCAGATTATTTGTCAGGAGCCGGTTCGGCAATTGGCTCGGGAGCGGGTAGCAGCCCTATGTGGATTGTCCGGCTTGCGCTGCGGCGACCTTATACATTCGTCGTCTTTGCGCTGTTGATTCTTATTCTCGGCGTCTTCAGCATCGAAACGATGCCCACGGATATTTTTCCAAATATTGATATTCCCGTCGTCACCGTGATCTGGAACTTCACCGGATTGTCAGCGGATCAGATGGCCAACCGCATCGTGACCAACAGCGAGCGCGGTATGACCACCTCGGTCAGCGACATCGAGCACATTGAGTCGCAGTCGCTCAATGGCACCGGGCTGATCAAGATCTTCTTCCAGCCGCACGTCAACATCGGCAACGCCATGGCCCAGGTGACGGCCGTCAGCCAGGTGCAGTTGCGCTCGCTGCCGCCCGGAGCGGTGCCGCCCTTCATCATTCAATTCAACGCCTCCAGCGTGCCAGTCTTGCAACTAGGCTTGAGCGGCCCGGGGCTTAACGAGCAGCAGTTGGCGGATGTGGGCAGGGTCAACATCGGCGTCCAATTGGCCACCGTTGAAGGTGCGCAGACGCCCTTTCCCTACGGCGGCAAGTCGCGCCAGATACAGGTGGACTTGGACCTGCACGCTCTGCAAGCCAAGGGGCTTTCGCCGGTCGATGTGGTCAACGCCATCTCCGCGCAAAACCTGATTGCGCCCTCGGGCACCATGAAGATCGACCGCTTCGAGTACGCGGTCGAGACCAACTCCGCGCCCTCGGTTGTCGAGGAGCTGAACAACCTGCCCGTCAAAGCGGTCAACGGCGCGGTCATCTACGTGCGCGACGTGGCCCACGTGCGCGATGGCAGCTCACCGCAGACCAATATCGTGCGCGTCAACGGCAAGCGCGCCGTCCTGATGAGCGTGATGAAGACCGGCTCGGCCTCCACGCTGGAGATCATCAAGGGCGTGCGCGAAAAGTTGGATCAGATCAAGGACCAGCTTCCCCGGCAACTGCGTGTCGACCCGCTCAGCGACCAGTCGATCTTCGTCCGCGGCGCCATCAACGGCGTGGTGCGTGAGGCCATCATCGCCGCCTGCCTCACGGCCATCATGATCCTGGTCTTCCTCGGCAGTTGGCGCTCGACCATCATCATCGCGGTCTCCATTCCGCTCTCCATCCTCTGCTCCATCAGCGTTCTGGCCATGCTGCACGAGACCATCAACATCATGACGCTGGGCGGCTTTGCGCTGGCTGTCGGCATTCTAGTGGACGACGCCACCGTGGCCATCGAGAACATCAATCGCAATCTCGAGGCGGGCAAGGAGCTGGAGCAATCCATCCTGGACGGCTCGGCGCAGATCGCCATCCCAGCCCTCGTCTCCACCCTGGCCATCTGCATCGTCTTCGTCCCCATGTTCTTTTTGAGCGGCGTGGCCAAGTACCTTTTTGTGCCCATGGCCGAGGCTGTCGTATTCGCCATGTTGGCCAGCTACCTGCTCTCCCGGACCCTCGTGCCCACCATGGCCAAGTACCTGCTCAAAGAGCACGACGATGCCGAGGCTGCGAAGAAGCGGGCGAGCCGCAATCCTTTCATCCGCTTTCAACAGGGTTTTGAGCGTGGCTTTGACAGTTTTCGCCACGCCTATCTGCGTCTGCTGACCTTATGCGTGGACCATGCGCCGGTCTTTCTGATCCTCTTCCTGCTCTTCGCCATCGGTTCTTTGGGGCTTGCGCCTTTTCTGGGCCAGGACTTCTTCCCCTCGGTGGACTCCGGCGCATTCAAAATTCACGTTCGCGCCCACACCGGCACGCGCATCGAAGAGACCGCCGCGCTCTGCGACCATATCGACTCGACCATCCGCCAGCAGATTCCAGCCAAAGAAGTTGTCTCCATCGTCGATAACATTGGTCTACCTTACTCCGGTTTGAATCTCTCCTACTCGACCTCCGCGCCCATCGGCCCGGCCGACGCCGACATTCAGGTGCAGTTGAGTGAGGACCACCGCCCCACCGGCGAATATGTCGATCATCTGCGCGGTGTGCTGGCTCAGCAGTATCCCGGCGTCACCTTTTACGTGCTGCCGGTGGACATCGTGACGCAGATTCTCAACTTCGGCCTCTCCGCGCCTATCGACCTGCAGATCGTCGGCACGAATCTGGAGGCCAACCGCGCCCTGGCCGAGCACATGGCCGACGAGATTCGCCACCTCCCCGGTGCCGCCGACGTGCGTATCCAGC